>Ga0209749_1000103_pt1 | contig 141990 bp, 129 predicted proteins | sample EPASupsiteSAE347_FD_187267 | JGI IMG/M metagenome (GOLD analysis project Ga0209749, IMG submission 187267) | Bioremediated contaminated groundwater from EPA Superfund site, New Mexico - Sample SAE3-47 (SPAdes) (version 2) | ecosystem: Environmental > Aquatic > Deep subsurface > Groundwater >... | reverse complement strand
AGATCATCAGCGAATCTTCCATGATCACCATGGGAAGGCCTGCATTCTCAAAAACGCTGCGGTAACGCTCCTCGCTGTTTTTCAAGGCCTGTTCAGCCATTTTGCGTTCGGTGATATCCCTGCCTTCACCCAGCATGGAAACCGTTACCCCGTTTTCATCCTTGATGGAACCGAACATGCATTCAGCCCACACAGTCCGTCCATCTTTACAATAGAATTCCAGTTCCAGTGGACGGGTTAAAATATAATCCGGAATCGCCATCTCCTTGGACTTCTCTATTGAAGAGAAATCCATCGCAACCTTAAAAGATTCTGCCGTGAGAAGTTTATCCAGTGGAATCTGATTGAGTTCATCCAAGGTGTATCCCAGCAACTTCTCCACGGACGGGCTGATGTAGGTCACTTTGAAGTCAAGATCCATGAGCCACACGTAGTCTTTCATGTGGTCCGCCAGCAGACGGTACTGTGATGCACTTTGTTTCAGCAATTCCTCCGCCTCCTTGCGCTCCGTGATATCACGTGAAATCCCTCTAAACCCCATCGGCTGGCCTGATGAATCTTTAATGATCGACACGGACGCCTCAAGATACCTTCGGGTTCCGTCTTTTCTGATGATTTGCCAATCGAATCCTTTGGCGGATTGCCCTGTGCTGTAAACGTCATGATATATTTGAAAAAGCGCTTTTGCCTGCTCCGGATCGGTATATTGCCGGTAATTCATACCCATCAGTTCTTCTCGGGAACGTCCATGATGCCGGCACACTGAATCGTTGAAAAAGGTGAGGTTGCCGGCCAGATCTATTTCGTAATAACCATCTTCAATATTCTCCAGAATGTTCTGATATCTTTCTTCACTGCAATGCGGCATTGCGTTCACCTTCTTTTTACTTTTTGGCGGAATACAGACACGCCTTTCCTCACAGCATAAAACCTGTTACCTTTTGGCTTCAATCACCACGGTTTTCTTACTTGCATATTTTTTCAGCGCATCTTCATTCAGCTCAACACCCCATCCCGGGCCTTCGGGCAGTTTGGCCGTCCCCTTGCTGTAATCAATGGGCTTGACCAGCAGATCGTTCTCGAACATCACGTATCCGAACAATTCCGTCGCATGTCCGAGTGCATAGTGCTTTGCCGCAGCCAGGTGAACGTTCATGGCGGACGCTATGCCGAGCGGCTGAGAGTGCAGCACCGCCCCGAGCCCCCTCTGCTCCACATAATTAATCGCGCGTAAGGCGTTGGTTACGCCTCCGGGACGCTCCCCGTTGATGCCGATGACGCCCACGGCCCCCAGTTCAATCAACACGCTCATATCCTTCAGGGAAAAGAAACCCTCGTGGCACATCACGGGCGTATCAACCCGCTTCTGAACGTACTGCAATCCCAGGTAATCGGTTGTCGACACCGGCTGTTCGGCGTAATCGATGCTGAAAGGCTCTATGGCCTTTATGGCCCGGACCGCAACCGGGGCGGTATAGGCCTGATTATAATCAACACGAAGCCTTGTTTCATCCCCGAATTTTTCGCGCATCCTTGTGATGATCTTCACATCCTCCTTGATGTTGTTTCCCAGCTTGCATCTCAGGGTCCTTACGCCGTCGGAATAAAAAAGATCAGCAATAAAGAGCATGGTCTCAACATCGGCAAGGGGGATCAGAGCCGCCAGGGGAACCTCGCTGATCACGGCGCCGCCCATGAAATCGGACGCGGGCCTGCCGGAGATCTTTCCCATCAAGTCATAGCAGGCCATATCGATCAGTCCCTTTGCCACCTCGTTGCAGGTCACGTTAAAATCCATGCGATGGCGGATACGTTCCACGCAAAACGGGCTTTCGCCAAGGACATACGGGCTCAAACCCTGCTTGATGATCAGAGTCAGCTGTTCCGGAATGAGACCCGTCTCAGGCATCCACACCATGACCTCTCCCACGCCTATACTGCCGTCCTCCGCAGTCAATTTGCAGATGAGAAAATCGCCGCCGGGCCAGTCCTCTTCCGCCGGAATTGCCATGCCCAGCCCGCCGGCGCCGGAGAGCATCGCCTCCCTGACCTCTTTCTTGAACGGCATAAACACTTCCGTAAGCTCTATACGAATGATCTTAGGGTCATTTTTCCCGCATGAATTCTTTTCCGGCATAGCTCCGTCCTCCTGCTGTAATAAACTAATTTATAATTGTCCTGCTGCTATTCGTTTTTAGAATCTATTCACTTATGCTTATTTAAAAAAATATCAAGTATTTCAGCGTCGTCCCACAGGATAAGCGGCTCCATCTTAACATTGCCGAGCAGAACCCCTTTCTTTAACAGCCGCTTCTTGCACAACTCCCTCGCCTCCGGATGATAAACCGCTCTTACAGAGTCAAGCTGGTGAAGATCTCTGGCCAGCCGGTAATGGAATGATTCGAGAAGAATGTCCTCCGCCATTTTGGCTGTCTCATCCTTTAAATTCATTCCTGTTGCCTCTTCGCATAACAACAGGTAGCGCGCCTTCCCGTCCTCCATCATATCCCCTTTAACGGCCAGGAGACTGACGGCTGTAATCCCGTATTTTCCAGATATTCGGTCCAGGATATCCTGTGCGATTTCCGGCGACATCTTTTCTCCCACAAGATCCACACCGTCTATCCTGCCCTGGAATTCAAGACACGGGCACTGATCGATAAAATCGACAACCTTCAGGCGGTCACTCAAAGCATAACGGAAGAATCCGGCACCGGTGCTGAAGAGAGGTTTAATAAACTGTCCTTTCCTGAGCCCCCACGAAGGCAGAATCTCTCCGGAATCAAGGTCCTGAAATTCATAAAAATGACTGGTAACCGCCAACGGGTACCTGTCTTCAAATGGAAATGTCAGGACGCCTTCCGTGGCAAATAGCCCCTTGCCCTGAAAGGTGGCATCCGGAAATAAATTCTCCAACTTAACAGCCAGCGATGCGGATGTTGACGTGGCCCATGAGCTCACCATCGCCACGTTTGGCCACAGGGCTTTCAGGAAGGCGCTGTCCACACGGCCATCCCATGCCCTTAAGATAGCCGCGGCCTTTTTTGATCCGGGACAGGGAATGGAAGAAAGCTCTTTCTGCCAGCGACCCCACCTGCCTGACTCAAGGATTTCGGCAACCTCTCCACGCTGCAAGCTGAGGAGATCAAACATGCTCAGAGCAAACACGGGGCTCCACACCGAAATAAAAGCAAGGTCCCGGGTCGCCGCGAGGCAGGCCAGCGTGGCCGTCATGGACCCGTCGGATGTTCCGGCATATGCTATGGAATTGGGCAGGGCGATGGTCTGTTTTACGATCGGTCTTTGCCACCAGGGCAGAAGATCTATATCGTCGCTGACATTCGAGTTAAGTTCCTTACGCAATTCGGTGGGTATCCATGAAAGAACCTGGAACTGTCTTCCGTTAAGGATTTTTTTATTCTTTCTGATAAATTCCCCGAACATCGGCGGGATGGACCGGTTGACTTCATCCAGGAACCTTGTCGTATAAGGTATCCATTTCATTGCGGACGACGTGCCGCTGGTAGGCTGATACCGCTCACACTTTTCCAGCGTCACGACCTGCCCGCCCTGCTCCTTCTGCTTTCTGACAAACGGCTCCCAATCCCTGTATGTTGTAACAGGGACAACTTTGCTGAATTCTTCCCAGGAAAGATTTTTCCTGATCCCGAATTTCTTCCCTGCCTCCGTTCCCTCGGACAGGGTCAGCAATTCAGTTAATTTCCCCCTTTGGATGTTTTCCACCTGAGACAGGCTTTTTCGGAAACTGCGAGACGCGATATTCGTATACTGGTGTATAAATTCATACGCTATCCTGGTTCTGATCCTTACCATATGAGGAACCTTCCTTTGCGAGTACGATGAGCGGCAATGCAAAATGGATATATTCGTCTGTTCGTGACATACACGGATCTTCCGTTCATGTTAAACGATTTCTTTCCGTTCCGGATTATTTTACTTCGGGAACCATCTGCGATGTTATACTGTCCATGATGGATTCTACACGCCCGTTGCCTGCCAGCCCCTTGTGCGTTGTAATCATTACTTCAACTTCTTTCCCGTTACTGATCATCCCGATGAAGAACGGAATGACGTCCAGATGCGGAGGGATGGCATACGTTCTTGACGGACGGAAGCCGCCGCCGGTAAACTTGTCCGGCGGAATCACGCCCATTGTCACAACAATTCCGGAAGCCAGGTAGCGTCCCGCCTGATGCATCTTTTTACTGACCCTCTGAAAAAGACGATGCACAAGCCCGACCGGGACGAAAAACAAAAGCCTGCTCATTGCGGAATAGGTCAGTTCACGCTTTTCGTTTAAATTCTTCCTGAGCAGCTCCGTGATCTTTTCCACCGTGTATTCCGGCTTGATTTCCAGAAAAAAGGATTTGGAGAGAAATCCCGTAGCTCTTGCTTCAGGAGGCAAATGACGCCTGAGGTCCACGGAAATGCAAAAAACCACCGGGCCGTCCGAATACTTCCACGCCTCGCGCGCCGACAGGTAAATCACCTGGGACTGCATGCTTTTATACCGGCCGGAAATCGTCTTTCTGATCCAGACGAATCCTTCATCGTTTCCCTCGACTTTCCCGCCTGGCGTGATATTGTTTTTGGATACCTTTTCTTTTTCAACAATGGGCAGAGTCTTGATGACTTCCTCGTCATTCAGTGCGAACGTTGAACCCAGCACAGGTTCACCACGCAGAGCCCGGAAGACATCTTCCGCCCACAACAACGTTCCCCCGGCGTCCATCACGCCGTGATGAGTTCTGAAGACAACCCGGAGCGGATCCCCCTGAACAAGAACCACTTCACAGGTGGGCCCTTCAAAAGGCGATAACTGCTCCAGCAAAAACGGCGCTCCGTCAAGACTGCGTCCCGACCACTTTGAGCCATCCACTTCTCTTACCCGCGGCGTAATGCCCGAATCCACCCACCGGCTCCGAAAAGGATATCCCTTCAGGATCAAACGGCTGCCGGGATTGGCGGCGGAAGCCGTTTCTACGGCATTAAGCCACCTGGCTTTATCCAGAATACCGCTGCCTTCAAAGATAAACTGGTTGTTAAAAGAAAACGCACGGTCGTGCGCAAGGGACAGCAGATCATTTGCCGACACTTTCCGTGAATATTTTGTTGCTTTATCCATTGATGACATTCTGCACATTCTTTTCAAGATGTAAAAAAAGCATCTATCGCGCCAGCAAAATCAGTAATAATAAAAATGAGTCTGAGTAATGGCCCGACGTTATAATCATCTATCCGCCATGTCAACTTTTTTTATATTTTTTTATCTTCTATATAGTGATATGCAACCACGGTAAATTTTCAATTTTATTTTGTGTCATTTGCGGAGAGAAACCCATTATGAAATTTCTTATCCACGGCGCAGGCTCGCACGGGGATATCCTGCCTTTAATCGCCATCGGCCGCGAACTGCAGGATCGGGGACACTTTGTCCACTTTTTCTGCGATCCCTATTTCATTCCATACGCTCAAAAGGCTGGCCTGGCCAACACTCCGATTTCTGATGGCTTTTGGAAGGAAACTCTTCAAAGCAAAAACATGTATCATCCTTTGAAAATCCATTACTTGATATCCCATGTCTGCATCGTTTACGGGGAGCAGGCAATCAAAAAAATGGAGGCATACATTGACGATCCCCGGACGACGGTAACCATCTGCAATAAACTGGCCTATTCCGGCAGACTGCTGAGTGATCTGCGGGGCTGTCCCAATGTCACCGTGCATTACGCTCCTTATTCCATCCGCTCCAGCATCAGTCCTCCGCGTTATCTGCCGCAGACGATAAAACTTCCGCCGTCGGTGATGAAAATGTACTGGTGGCTGCTGGATGTCTTCTTTATTGACCGTGTTTACACAAAACCCCTGAACAATTTGCGCAAAAAACTGGGGTTGAAACCTGTCCGGCGGATGTTTAATCAATGGATGTATGATTCGGAAATCCAGTTAGGAATGTTTCCCGACTGGCTTGCCCGGACACAGCCGGACTGGCCTCCCCATCTTCAGAAAACGGGATTCCCGTTGTTTGATTCGGGCGACGGCACGCTGCCGGAAAAAGTAAAAGCCTTTCTGGCCGCCGGAGAAAAACCGATTGCCTTTACCGCCGGTTCATTCAACACCAGTTCCGATGATTTTTTTGACGTGTCGGCCAAAGCCTGCCAAAAAATTGGCAAGCGCGCCATGCTGATCAGTCCGTCGCAGGAGAATATCGCGCAAACCCTGCCCGCAGGAATCGCCCATTTCAGCTACGTGCCTTTCGGCGCGCTCATGCCGCATCTTGCCGCGTTTGTGCATCACGGCGGCATCGGCACCCTGGCCCAGGCAATGGCCGCGGGGATTCCGCAACTGATCCGCCCGATGTTCGGCGACCAGTTTGATAATGCACAACGGATCATAGAGCTGGGAATCGCCAAAGAAGTATTACCAAAGGATTACACACCGGACAACGCGGCAAAAGCTCTGGCGGAACTGGTGGATAATCCCGTGTACAAACAAAACGCCCTGCGTTACGCCGCCCTGCTGGCAAAAGAAAACGGTCCCCGCAACGCCTGCGATGCGATTTTAAAACAATTCGAAGCATGATAACGCCTTTCGCCGATCCTGTAAGCTGGTTCAGGCTTGCAGCCTGAACCGAAATGTTTAGGAGCAATCTGCAAGATTGCTCCAGCTTAAGATGATGCAAAATTCACCTGCGCTACACGCTTCTTCCTTCCGCCCGAAGATATGCCAAATGTTTCCTTTCCAGGATAAAAGAAGACATCTTGCGGTTTGTTCTTAATCTGAATCAGGCCATGGTCCGTTATTGAAGCGCTTCCCTGATGTCATCCAGCAACCGATCAAGTCTGCCACCGCTGGCGAGCACATTCGGGACCGAGATGGTTACTTCAAGATGGTTCGGCGAACCGGTGAGAACCACAAAGGCTGGTAGCATGTCCATTCTGGGCGGAATTAAAAAAACGGTCTCCGTTTTAAAGCCGTCCCCGCAATATTTTTGCGTATCCACCACACCGATATTGGATAATATCATCGGCAGGCTGTACCTTCCGCTTTTGAGGGTGATCCTGGTGATTAATTTCATGCTGATCCCGGTCAGCCATAACGGGACCAAATCCATGAGACAACTCTCTCCCTCCATACAGATCAGATCGTTTTTGTTCTCCAACTGATTTCGAATATCATCGGTGATCGACTCCGGAGTGGAATTTTTAGTGATCTCCACATAGATGGACGAGGATAGATTGCCCGTACAGCGAAGGCCATCCTGCCTTGAACGGATGTCCACCGGTATGCCCAACCTGACCACGCCGTCTCCGTACTTCCATGCGGACCTCGCTATTGCATTCCCCACCTTTCCCATCAACTTCGACTGAGGTCCGGTGAATGAAAGCCGCTCCCAGGTGACGCCCTTTTCATATTTTGCAGCTGACCCCGTGGGGGCTATGCTGTCAATCGGATGCGCCTGCTGAGTCCTTTTTGAAAGGCTGGAAATCAAAATTTTTTCATTAAGTGTTGAATTGCTGCCTACCGGCTCTTCACCCCGCAGAACCCTGAAGATATCCTCCACCCAGGTTAAGGTACCCATGCCGTCCATCACCCCGTGGTTTGACCTGAATATCAGGCGGGGAACATCGGCCTTCGCGTATACCACCTCGCATGTCGGACCGTTATACGGAAGCCTTACCTTCAAAAAGGGAGCATTGTCCCCGCTGTGTCCGTCCCATTGACAGTCATTTATCAATTTAACACTGGGACATTCGCCGGAGTCCTGCCAGTAGCATTTTCTCAGGGCACCTTTCAGCACCAGCCTGCTTCCGGGATTGGCTTCGGAGGCCTTTTCCACGGCACTTTTCAGCTTCTCAAAATCCAGGCTGCCGCTTCCCTCCAGAACAACCTGGTTGGCAAACGGAGGGCAGATCCCGTCCATGCTCAGCCATATGCGTTCCAGGTGCGAAAGGGGTCTTTGAAATTTGTTTTTTATAAACGCCCTCCTGTTGTCTGAATCATGTAAAAATTTTTCTGATGTCTTCTACAAGCTTATCCAGACGTCCATTATCCGCGAGCATATTCGGCATTCTTGTGAGGATTTCTATTTTACCGGACATTCCGGCTATTCCTACAAAAGCCGGAGTGCCATCGCCGGTCAGGGGAATCCCGAAAAATGATTCCGCGACAAATCCGTCGCAATTAAAATTGCGGTCGTCCACACGGCCGACATTGGAAATGCAAATGGGAATGGAGAACAAGTTCTTGCGCAGAGCCGCTTTAGACGCCATCCATAAGGTAAACCCGATCAGCCATATCGGCATTAAATTGATGTTCATCTCACGATCGACGTTGACCAGGTAATTCTTGTTGTCAAGTTGCCGGCGCAAATCTTTGGCCACCGATTCAGGTGTCGAGTCCTTTGTAATTTCAAAGTATATGGTATTGGATAAATTTCCTGTTGACCGCAGGCACTCGACTCTCTGCCTCAAATCGACGGCCGTCGCTACCCTGAATCTGCCTTCCTGATGAGCCCAGGCAGATTTGGCCATGACCACTGCAATTTGCCCGATCAAATTGGAATAACTGCCCGTAATGGTAATTCGTTTCCAGGAGGTTCCCTGCGCTTTTTTCCCGGCAAGGCCCGTCGGTGCGACGCTGTATATATTTTCGGGTTTCTCTTTTCTATCGGATACGGATTCAATCAATTCATAATCGCTTATCGTCGATGTGGAGCCGATTGGCGCCTCGCTGCGCAAAACCCTGAAAATGTCTTCCATCCAGAAAAACGTTCCCACACCGTCCATCACCGCATGACTGGAACGGAAAGCGATACGGGTCATTTGTCCCTGGATATAGACAACTTCGCATGTCGGTCCTTTGGATGGCAGATCCCTTTTCAGAAAAGGAGCGTTATCACTGCTTCTGCCGTCCCAGTTTGATCCAGCGACCACTCTGACCGGAGGGGTAATCCCCGAATCCACCCAGCGGCATCCGGAAAAGAATCCTTTCAATACCAGTCTGCTTCCGGGATTGGCCTGCGAGGCCACCTCAACGGCATGGCGCAAATCCGCATAATCAATATTGCCGCGACCCTCGACAACAAACTGGTTGGCGAAGGGGGGGTAAACTCTATTGGCGCCAAGCCATAATCTCTCACTGACCGACAATTTTCTTGTATAGGTTTTATCCATGCAAAAACACCCTCTTGACTTGAATAATCCGGAAGGGATTTTTCTCTTCCGGCTATTTCTTTTCAGGCACCAGCTGTGATGTGATGCTTTCCATGATCGCTTCCATCCGCCCGTTGCCTGCCAATCCTTTATGCATTGTCATCAGGACTTCAATATCTTTCCCGTTGCCGACCATCGCAATGAAGAATGGAATGACGTCCAGATGCGGAGGGATGGCATACGTTCTTGACGGATAGAAGCCGCCGCCGGTAAACTTATCCAGGGGAATCACTCCCATCGTGACAACAATGCCGGAAGCCAGGTAGCGTCCCGCCTGATGCATCTTTTTGCTGATCCTCTGAAAAAGAAGATTCACCAGCCTGATGGGGACGAAAAACCAAAGCCTGCTCATCGCGGAATAGGTCAACTCCCGCTTCTCGTTTAAATTCTTCTTGAGCAGCTCCGTGATCTTCTCCACCGTGTATTCCGGTTTGATTTCCAGGAAAAAGGACCTGGAAAGAAATCCCGTGGCCCTTGTTTCAGGAGGTAAATGACGCCTGAGGTCTACGGAAATGCAAAAAACCACCGGACCGTCCGAATACTTCCACGCCTCGCGCGCCGACAGGTAAATCACCTGGGACTGCATGCTTTTATACCGGCCGGAAATCGTCTTTCGGATCCATACGAATCCCTCATCGTCTCCCTCGACTCTTCCCCCCGGCGCGACATTGTTTTTAGATACTTTTTCATTTACAGCGACGGGCAGCGTTTTTATGACTTCCTCGTCATTCAGTGCGAAGGTTGAACCCAGAACAGGTTCGCCGCGCAATACCCGGAAGACATCTTCCGCCCACAACAATGTTCCCCCGGCATCCATCACGCTGTGATTTGTTCTGAAGACAACCCGGAGCGGATCCCCCTGAACAAGAACCACTTCGCAGGTCGGTCCTTCAAAAGGCGATAATTGTTCCAGCAAAAACGGCGCTCCGTCAAGACTGCGCCCCGACCACTTTGAGCCATCCACCTCTCTTACCCGCGGCGCAATCCCCGAATCCACCCACCGGCTTGCAAAGGGATAGCCCTTCAGAATCAAACGGCTGCCGGGATTGGCGGCGGATGCCGTTTCTACGGCATTAAGCCACCTGGCTTTATCCAGAACACCGCTGCCTTCAAAGATAAACTGGTTGTTAAACGAAAATACCCTGTCGTGCGCAATGGACAGCAGATCGCTCGATGAGATTTTGCGCAAATATTTTGTCGGGACATTATTCGCCAGTGACATTTTGCACATTACTTTCTTATGATGAAAACATTAACAACGGATATTGCAATAAATAATATTTGCCTGTCAAATGTCAAGAAAATAAACTCGTGCAGCCTTTTTCCCCTTGACCTGTCATCAGAATTTACCTATACTTATTCCACCTGAAAGCGGGTTCTTATCCAAGCCACACAAATCATAAATGAGAGGTAACGTTATTAAATTTCTTATTCATGCAGTAGGTTCGTTTGGTGACATCCTGCCCCTGATTGCCATTGGGCGGGAATTACAGACACGCGGACAGGCTGTCCATTTTTTTATCGACCCTTATTTTATCAAACACGCCCAAAACGCCGGGCTCGACTGCACACCTGTCACCAGTGGTCTGTGGGACGAAATCCTGAAAAGTCCGAACATCTACCATCCCCTCAAAATTCATGATCTGCTTGCCCATACCGTTGCCGTCTATGTGGAGTCGGCCCTCCAGGCCATGAAGCCACATATTGACGACGCCCGGACGACCGTGACCGTTTGCAATTCATATTCCGGCAGACTGCTGCGCGAATTACACGGCTGTTCCACTGTATCCGTGTACTATGCGCCTTATTCCATCCGTTCCAGCATTCGCCCGCCACGTTACCTGTCAGGCAATATAAAATTGCCTGTTGCCGTCAATAAAATGTACTTCTGGCTGATGGATGTCTTTTTCATCGATCCTGTTTACGGCAAGCCTTTAAACGCTTTGCGCAGGAAATTAGGTCTGAAGCCTGTCCGACGGATCGGCAATACATGGCAGTACAGTGCGGATGTAAAACTGGGAATGTTTCCCGACTGGCTTGCCGAAACTCAGCCCGACTGGCCCCCCCGCTTTCAGAAAACGGGATTCCCGTTGTTTGACTCCGGCGACGGCACATTACCGGAAAAGGTAAAAGCCTTTCTGGAGGCCGGAGAAAAACCGATTGCCTTTACCGCCGGTTCCTTTAACACCAGTTCCGACAACTTCTTTGAAGTCTCCGTTAAGGCCTGCCGGAAAATCGGCAAGCGCGCCATGCTGATCAGTCCGTCGCAGGAGAATATCGCGCAAACCCTGCCCGAAGGAATCGCCCATTTCAGCTACGTGCCTTTCGGCGCGCTCATGCCGCATCTTGCCGCATTTGTGCATCACGGCGGCATCGGCACCCTGGCCCAGGCGATGGCCGCCGGGATTCCGCAACTGATCCGCCCGATGTTCGGCGACCAGTTTGACAGCGCAAAGCGGATTATGGAACTGGGGATCGCCCAAGAAGTATTGATCAAGGATTACACACCGGAAAACGTGGCCAAAGCTCTGACGGAACTGGTGAACAATCCCGCATACAAACAAAACGCCCTGCGTTACGCCGACCTGCTAGCCAAAGAAAACGGCATCCGCAACGCCTGCGACGCCATCTTAAAAGAATTCGGAGCTTGATAAAACTTGTCTGGGTTGCCTTAATTATTTTTTTCTCGACGGAAATATCCTGTTTCGGCTCAATCTTGCAGATTGAACCGAAACATTTAAGAAAACAACTGGTTCAGTCAAGATGACTGAACCAGTGGGGGGCGCCTGACGCGCCGCCTTTGGCGCGTCGCTGTCAAGGTTTTATTTTATGTTGCCCTTTCATGACCCGTATCAAATAGTTTATCCAAGTATTCTTTTGGTTTAAGATTGCTTTCACGCAATAAGGAAAATACTTCCACCCCATTTGCATCGATAGGAGTAAAAAGTTCGTATGCCTGGGCCAAACCGATATATTCGTCGTCACTACCTTTAATATATTTCCTTGCCTCTTTTTCTGCTTTTTTTATTGCCTGGCTAAGACTGCGAGCATGCCATAGAGTAATTCTTTCTTCATATAAATATTTCAGCTTTTGGTCTGCCCGTGTTGACCACCTAAATATGCATCTGACCGAATAAGATTTCATATTTTATCGTCTCTATATTGCCACAACAATTAATATACCACCGAACATCAACTTATTCTCAGCCAAGTCAAAAAGATTTGGCTGAACCGGGCATTCTCCTCACTCGTCTTTTCTTCGAGTTTACGCTTATTGTCTATTTGCAGACTATTTTCATAATTTTGTTATCCCAATCCGAATTAGGAACCGCAGAACCACAGATAGGTTTGTCAAGATAGTCAGAATATAATTCTTTACCATTCGCATCATAGCCCTTAAGATACGATAGGCAAGATATCCGTTTTTTGCAGTCTACTTCAATGAAACTTTTTGTATTTGACAGTTGGTTTAATCCTTCCGTTGACAGTCCTTTTTTATTCCTGTGTTGAATTTCATCATTTCTTTCCTTGTCAGAAATTGTTTTATTCCATCTTTGGACTGTATAACTGTCTGCACCTCTGTCGATACCTCCTTTCTTATACGACCAGACACTCCCATTACCATCCTCAAAAAGTTTCACCCAACCGGATGAACTTTCCTCTGAAACTGATGATTGGTCCTTTGGGTTTTGATTATTACATCCGACTATTAAAATAAGTGGTATTGAAAAAATAATGATGAGCACTGATAAAGAAAATGTTTTTTTCATTTTGACACCTCATTGTTTAAAGTAATAATCCAATTAACACATTTTTTATTGAGCATAACGTTGTGGTTTAAGAGCCGCTATGATTTGTCAGTGGACTGTTACAGCCGCTTGTTAACTTACGTTGAGGAAGCCGATGACCCCGGCCTTCGCCGGGGCAGGCTGTGCCAACAAAGTTAGCCGAAGAAGGCAACTTGGTATTAAACATTAAATTTTCTCGCATACGTGACAAATACATCCTCCAGGCTGGGAAGGATTTGCTCCATGCCAAAATCGTTGAATCCTTTTTTCTCCAGAAATTTGCTGAGTGTCGCCTCCAGAGGGAAATCCCGATCGGACAATATATGGATGTCGCTTCCGAATATCGCCGCCTCATGAATATAGTCGTGTCCGGAGATCAGATCGAAAACCTCGATAAATTTATCAATCCTCAGCGAATAAACATTGTACGCAATCGATTTCTTCAAATTATCCGGGGAATCCAGGGCGATGATCCGGCCGGCGATAATCAGGGCGATCCGGTTGCAGTGTTCGGCTTCATCCATGTAATGCGTCGTGACAAATATGGTTTTCCCTTCCTGCGAAAACTTGTAAATGAGTTCCCAGAAATTCCTTCTCATGATGGGATCAACGCCCGATGTCGGCTCGTCCAGGAAAAGAACCGGCGGATCATGAAGAATCGCCGTGCCTATTGCCAGACGCTGTTTGAGTCCGATCGGCAGACTTTTCACCACCGTGTCTTTCTGGCTGCCGATTTCAGCCATGTCCAGGGCCATTTTCACCCTTTCATCCAGCTTCTTTCCGGCAAGGCCGTAAATACTGCCGAAGAATTCCAGATTGTCCACCACGGTCAGATCGTCATAGAGGGAAAATTTCTGCGACATATAGCCGATGATGCTTTTAATAGAGGCCTGTTCCTTCACGATATCATAACCTGAAACATGGCCGCTGCCGGAAGAGGGTGTGAGTATGCCGCACAACATTTTTATCGTCGTGCTCTTACCCGCACCGTTGGGACCCAGCAGTCCGAATATCTCGCCTCTGTTGACCTCAAAACTAATATTGTCGACAGCGGTAAAATCGCCGAACCTTCTGGTCAGGTTTTCCATCGAAACGCCGGTTTCCATTACTCAATACCTCGTTTGAATCTCTTCGCGCTCAGATAAAAGAACATCACTCCCAGTCCAATCATCGCCAGAAAATCCATCCACAGGACTTCCATGCCCACCCCCTTCAGGAAGACCGCTCTGAATATCGTCATAAAGTATCTCAGGGGATTGAGATAGGTGGCGTACTGGATAATCTCGGGCATGGCATAGATCGGAAAGGCAAAACCGGAAAAGATGACCATGGGAAGGATGTACATGAACCCGGCCAGAACAGCCTGCTGTTGCGTTTTTGATGTTGCCGCTATGAAAAGTCCCATGCCGATCGCGGCAAATATAAAAGACGAGCTGGCCACCAGCAGAAAGAAGAGATTTCCTTTAAAGGGCACTTTGAACCAGAACATCGCCACCATCATCACCATGAATAAATGGACAAGGCTCAACAGGAAGAACGGAAGACTCTTACCGATGATCAACTCCAGGGTACTGACGGGGGACACCAGAATCTGTTCGATGTTGCCCAGTTCCCTCTCCTTGACGATGGACATGGACGTCATGCTGAGGGGTGTCATAGACATAATGAGGCAAAGCATGCCCGGCAGAAAATAATTAATGCTGGCCAAGGTAGGATTATACAGGTGCCTCTCCTTCAATTTGATGGGATCTCGGATCGTCATCGACTTTACTTCTTTGCTCAGGGCAAGGTTTCGTATCCGGTATTGCAGAAATTCCATCGAAAAATTGGACGCAATTTCGTTGACGTAGGCTACGATGACCGCGGCACGGCTGGAGTCAGTACCATCGATAATAATCTGCACCATGGAAACCTTGCCGGACTTGATCCCCCTGGAAAACCCTTTCTCAATCTCAAGGAACACCTCCACTTCACCCGTATCCAGCAGCCGCGAGGCTCCCTTTGCCGACCCGAGATAGGCGTGCGGAATAAAATATCCTGAAGATGTGAATTTATCGATGAGCGCCTGGCTTTGCGGCGTTTTATCCTGATCGAGGATCGCCATCCTGACTTTTTCCACGTCATTACTGATCGCGTAACCATTAATCAGAGCCATCATCAGCGGCGGCAGAAAAATAGCCAGCCTCATCCTCGGATCCCGGAAGAGCTGTTTTAATTCCTTTTTCAGAAAACTTTTGATGATGTTGAAACGTATCATGATTTATTCCCTGCATCCAGTTTGAAAGAAATCTTCTTCAGGCTGATCACCATCACGATGACGGCAAAAAGAATCAGAAATATGATCTGGGACCACATCAGGGTAAATCCGATGCCCTTCATGGTGATGCCCTTCATGTAAAAAATCAGATATCGCGCCGGCACAAAATAGGTTATCCCCTGAATAAATGCCGGCATGTTCTTGATCGGGAACAGGTATCCCGACAGCAGAATCGACGGCATATACGTTACGACCGCAGCACCTTGAACAGCAAGCAACTGGCTTCTGGAGGAAGAGGATATTAACAGACCAAGACCGGATGTCCCGATCAGGAAAAGAAGCGATACGATATAGAGTTCCACAATGCTTCCCTTCATCGGCATATCAAAAATGAAATAACCGGCGGATGCCGTGACCACGACATCAAAAAGGACGATCAGGATGTATGGAATCAACTTGCCGAAATAGATCTCGTGTTTTCTGACCGGCGTCGTGATCAGGGTTTCCATGGTTCCCCTTTCCCACTCCCGGGCGATGGTCAGCGACGTGATCAGCGCGGAGATGATGGCCATGACGACGACAATGGTTCCCGAAATAATGAAGTTTTTGCTCTTCAGCTGGGGGTTGTACCATATCCTGGTTCGGACATCGACGGGAATTCTGAAATCATTCATTCCCGATTGATTGAGTCCCTTAAACATCAGATCACTGTTGAATTCAAACATAATCATTTTGATATAGCCCGTGGCAACCATGGCGGAACTGGCATCGGAACCGTCCACCAGAAGCTGCACATCAACATCCTTGCCGGACAGATACCTTTTCTCAAAGTCACGCGGTATGACAAAGGCCATGATGATCTGTCCTCGATCCAGAAGGCGGTTGATCTCCGTGGGGCTATTGATATAGTTGCATATCGATATATACTCGGTATGGGAAAATTTTTCGATGAGGCTGCGTGAAAGCGGCGTCCTGTCCTGATCGTACACGGCGGTTTTAACCCGTGTCACGTCCATCGAGAGCGCATAGCCGAAAAGAAACAGCATGGCAATCGGAAGGCCGAGGGAAAGCACCAGGCTTCTCTTATCCCGCACGATCTGCAACCATTCCTTCTGGGCAATCGCCAGTGTTCTGGACAACGATCGAGAAAACATCACGCCCCCCTGACCACGATATCGACAAAACAATCTTCCAGCGAAGGCAACTTCTCTTTGATGGATAAAATGTCAATCTCATGTTTTTCCAGTATCGACGTCATGAACAGCGTTGCCTCCTGAATATCATCGACAAACAATCGCAGCGATTGCCCCGTGAGAATGATCCCTTTGAAGTCACTGACATTCTTGAGCAGCATTTCACTCATGAGCGGATTGGTCGTGATCAGTTCAACAAATATTCCATTCATCGAATTCTTTATTTTTTGCGGGCTGCCCCAGGTAATGAACCTGCCGTCGAACATCATGGCGACGCGGTTGCATCTCTCGGCCTCGTCCAGATAAGCGGTGGAGACGACGATCGTCACACCGTCCGCGAGAAGCTCATACAGTATTTTCCAGAACTCCCTTCTCGACACCGGGTCCACCCCGTTGGTGGGCTCGTCAAGAAGAAGGATTTCGGGGCTGTGCACAAGACAGCAGGCCAGACCAAGTTTTTGCTTCATCCCGCCCGAGAGGTTGCCGGCCAGCCGATCCTTGAAAGGCGCAAGCCGGCTGAATTCATAGAGGCGCTTTTCTCTTTTTTTAATCTCGGATCTGGACAACCCGAAGAGTCTGCCGAAAAAATGAATGTTTTCCTCAACGGTCAGATCCTCATACAGGCCGAACTTCTGGGGCATATAGGCAAGGTTTTCCTTGATGGCGTAAGGATGATCATAAACATTCACATCATTGATCCTGACGCTGCCCTCATCGGGCTCCAAGATGGTGGACATCAGCCGCAGGAGGGTGCTCTTTCCGGCGCCGTCCGGCCCGACAATGCCGTAAATTTCACCCTTGTTGATGGTAAAGCTGAGCGATGAAACGGCTTCATGATCGCCGAAACGCTTTGTCAGGTTGACCACTTTGATCACTTTTTCGGCTCCAGAAGAATGGTCGCGTCCGCCGGCATGCCCGGTTTGAGATCCATCTCCGGATTCTCAACGGAAATCTTGATCGCGTACATCAACTTGACTCTCTCATCCTTTGTCTGGATGGTTCTTGGAGTAAATTCCGCCTTGTTGGAAATCAATACCACCACGCCGGGGAATTTCCTGTCCGGGAAACTGTCAACCTTCACATAAGTCTTCTGTCCCAATTTGATCAATCCAAGCCTCTTTTCATCGACATATATTTTCATCCAAGTTTTTTTCAAATCAGCCACCGTAATGATCGCCGAGCCGGGGAAAGCCATTTCGCCTATCTCAAGATTCTTTTGCAGCACCACGCCGTCAATCGGCGAATAGATGACCGCGTTTTCTATGACGGCCGATACTTGATCGAAGTTTGACTGGGAAACGGTATGCACGGTCTCGGCGTTCTCCAGCGACCTTTCGATCAGCGCGGAGACCTGATTGACATTGGACTGGGCAATGGTATAGGCCGTCTCGGCATTTTCCAGTTCCCTTTTCGACACAACTTTATTATGAAACAGCTGCCGCAGCCGCTCCAGGTTTTTTTCGGCATTGGACAGGTTTGCCCTGGCGGAAACCAGCTGCGCGCTGAGTTCATCGTTGGACATCACTCCCTGCTTCGACAGTCGCCGTTTGCGCTCCAGGTTTTTTTCGGCATTGGACAAGTTTGCCCTGGCGGAAGACCGCTGTGCGCTGAGTTCATCGTAATTAAGCTTTACAATCAGGTCCCCCTTTTTCACCGCGCTGCCCTCGTCAGCCGGCAGGCTGGACACTCTTCCCGCAACCTTGGAGCTTATCTCGATCTCAGTAACCTCAATCGTACCGGAACCTTCGATTTTTGATTTATCTTCTCCCCAATACCGGAACACATCAAAATACAGAGCTGATGCGATAACCGCCAGCGCAATGACAGCCACCGGTAAGATTTTCTTCACGTTCATTTTCCTTCCTCCTCGATAAGCGATGTCTATTTCAGAAGAGCGGCGGTCTCCTGAAAAATTTTCCATTCGCCGTTTACGTTTTTCAGCTTCAATGTCTTTCTGACTTTATCCTTCAGCACCGGAGAACTGTAGTATTGCGTAAAGACGGCTTCCGCGGTGGAAGCTCCTGCATCCGCCGATATTGCAACATCATCAATGCGGATGCTTATTTCTCCGTGTTTTTGCCGGATATTGGTTTTGTAAGATATCCATGCATTCAAGTCCATTCTTTTTGACTTGAAATCCGCCGTATAACAACTGCGGTATGTTTCCATATCGCCTGATTGCCAGCCGGCCAGCCACTTATTTACCAGAATCCGGACCTCTTCCCCGGGAACGGGTTTTACGGCGTTCTTCTGCTCATTGACGACTAGGGCTGAACTTCCGGCGGCAGTGGACGCGGCCTTTTCAGCAACGGGTTTTACGGCGTTTTGTTCCGTGATGACCGGAGCCGAGTTAACGGCGGCGGCAGGCACGGCAGGAGGCGCATCGGAGGGATCTGTTTTGTCGCTCTTGGCGGACCCATCCGTATTTGTCGCGGGATTTCTTTCTTCCGTCCTGATCTTTTCTTCGCTGGTCTTCCCGATGGTTCCCATGGCTCTTTGCAGTTTTACATAATTGATATTGTAATCCCCCAGAGCATTGGCGTATTCCGATTTTGCTTTGGTCAATAAAGTCTGAGCCTCCAGAACCACCGTTGAGGTAGAGATATTTTCCTTATATCTTTCTTCGGAAATGCGGAAATTCTCCTGGGCCTGGTTGATCACTTTCCGAGAAACCGCGATTTGACTCTCCGCTTCCCGCAACATTAGATAAGCGTTTTTAATTTCCAGAGAAATTTGTTCGTTCAATTCTCTTGAGGCCTCCACTGCCTGATTTTCCCTGGCCTTACTGGCTTCAACCCTGTATTTTGTTTTGCCCCATTCCCATAAATTCCAACTGGCCACCGCCATCACCTGCCAGCTTTCCATATCCTTGTAAGCGCTGCCGGAAGTGGACGGGGTATCGCCAAATCTCGAATAATCGCCCACTAAACTCAAAGCGGGGAAATATTCACTTTTCGCCATACGCACTAATTTACCCGCCTGCTGTGCCTTGAGGGATGATATTTTAAGTTCCGGCCTTTCCCGCACGGCAACCGTCAGGCACTCTTCGAGCGATTGTTTCAGCGGCCGGTACTCCAGAATATCCACAACTGTTACAGGCGCGGACAAGTTACGTTTCAAAATAATATTTAAACGGGATTTGGCCAGTTCCACGATATTTTGCGCCCGGACAAGGGCCTGTCTGCCGTTTGCCAGTTCGACTTCCGCATGCAGCAGATCATTTTCGGGAATCATGCCGGCCTTGAAAAAATTTTCAGCAACATCATAATGTGCGTTGAGCATTTCCACCGATTGCCGCGCCGTATCCCTGATTCTCTGCGCCCGCAAAACATTGAAATAAGCAATGGTCACGTCCTGAACCACATCCTGATATTTGGCCGTTTCTTCAATATGGGCCGCATCTTCGCCGAGACGGCTGGCCTCATAATTTGCCATAATCGCTCCGCCGGCAAAAAGCGGCTGCCTGACTTCAAATGTCCAGTTGTAATTGTCTTTTGTTCCGAGAGGAAATTCACTCCCATTTAAAAAAGATAAAAACCCCGTAAGCTCTTCCACTTTGAGGGAAGCCGCTTCGTTCAGGCGCGTGTAACTGTAAGAAGTGTTTAATTTGGGTAAAAATCCGGTAAAGGCCTCTTCTTTCTGCGCGGTTGCTCCCCTTACCCCTTCTTTGGCCATGTTGATAACGTGACTTTGTTTTAAGGCGATTTCGACGACCGCATCCAGCGTCAACATCTCTTCTGCAATAACAGGCTGTCGGAAAAGAACAAAAGTGAAAACCGCTAAAACAATGATGCGCCAATTTTTACTAATCATATTTCTGCACTCCATGTAAAAAAATGTCTATAATAAATCTCTTTTTAGAAATTAGAGACTCTTTTATTGGATTTAACATCCATGTGGCTGCTGATGCTCTCATCAGGTAAAATAATGCTTCCGCCATATCACGCGATGGCAGGTTCCGTAACTTACCCTTATCAATGCCGTCTTTTAATAAATCTTCAATGAATTTTATGTGATCGTAATAACCGTCACTAAGTTTCCGATGCAACGATGCCATATCTTCCGATGAGGAGGCTTTTTCACCTTTCATGAATAAAATAAGGAAATTTGTGTTTTTTTCTACAAATTGTATATGCGCGTCAATCAGTGTTTCAATCCTGTCAATGATATCTTCCGTCACCGCCGGCGCTTTTCTGACTTCAGCATACAGTAAATCGAGTTTTTCACTGATCATGGTGATGTACAGATCTTCTTTTCCTTTAAAAAACTGATAAAGCGCCCCGATAGAAAAACCGGAAGCGCCGGCAATTTCCGCCATGGTAACGTTATGAAAACCTTTCATGGCGAATATTTCTTCCGCCCGTTTCAGGATTTCCGCCCGTCGTGCATTAAACTCACGTTCTTTTCGTTCCAATCTTTCCATCATCTGAGCCTTTTGTGTTTGAATTACAGTTCAATATATGAATTTTGGTTCAAAATATAGAATATTTATTATTTGTCAAGGAAAATATAACCGGAGTTTATCCAGATTCTTTATACCTGCTCATCGCCACTCATCTTCACACGCCGGGTTTTTCTCCGCAAAAATATCTCATGATTTTGGTTTAAAATGTGCTATGAATGCCGGAAGAGTTATCGAAAGAGTCCATTGTCGGGATATTGTAATCTATTAAATTTTATTGATGGAGGGCTGTTATGAAATCGCTGTATAAAGTGGGAATGTCGATCATTGTCAGTGTCATCCTTTTGTGCACCGGTGTCGGCTTTGCCCAGGAGAATCAGGACGGCAAGGTGGGCATGACGGATTGGACGAAGATTATTGAATCAAAAGTGACCAATCAGGTGGGCGACAAGGGATTGATCAACTACGAGGACGGCTACATAGAATCCGTCGGCACCGGCGCGCCGCCCGAAAAGTATTACGGAAAACCTAACGCACGTCCCATGGCCCTGAGGGCCGCCCAGGTTGACGCATACAGAAACCTTTTGGAAACCGTGCAGGGCGTCCAGATCGATGCTCAAACAACCGTCAAGGACTTTGTTGTAGAGAGCGACGTCATCAACACGGCGATTTCCGGCATGGTCAAGGGCGCGCAGATTGTTAAAAAGGAATACCTGTCGGATGGCACGGTGGAAGTGACCGTGCGCATGCCGCTGTCCGGCGTGGCCAAAGCCGTCATCGCAAAGGCAATTGCCGATGATAAAAAGGAAGACGCCAAAGAGCATAAACCCGCGCCTTTTTCCAAAAAGCGCGCGCCGCGGGATGACGTTTATACCGGACTGGTTATCGATGGCCGGGGTCTTCAGGCCCGGCCCGCCATGTCTCCCAAAGTCTTTGACGAAAACGGCGCCGAAGTTTACGGAACTCTGATCGTGACAAAGGATTACGCGATCAAGCAGGGCATCTGCGGTTATGCCCGCGATCTGACGGCCGCCCAGAGCAACGACCGGGTGACCAGCAATCCATTGACCGTTAAGGCAGTCCGCGCGCAGGGCGCAGGCATGTCGGAATTTGTGATCAGCGCCGAAGACGCCAACAAGATCCGGTCCGCAAAAGATAATCTGGCCTTTTTGCAGAAATGCAGAGTCATGGTCGTTCTGGACTGAGAATCGGAATAGGGTCGTCATTCCTCGCGCAGGCGGGAATCCAGTTCAGGACGCAATACGTCAGAACAAGGGGTTGCAACCCCTTGTTCTAAACAGATTTGCGGAAATTGTTGAACAAGACTTTTGTAAAGAAGCGTTAGACGGACTACACGAATGACCATCGCAAACCTGTTAAAAAAAATGCGGTACGAGCGGAAGCTTGGCGCGGCGCAGGCCGGGCTTCTGCTTGACCTGCATGAAAAAAGAATATTTTCCGTCCACCGGGAGCTGCGCTTTTTCCTGTATGCCGGCATCCTGCTGGTTGTCGCCGGCACAGGCCTGACCATCAAACAATATTTTGCCAACCTGGGCGATATCGCCGTCATCTCCGCACTGACCCTGGGCTGCGTATCCGCATTCGCCTACTGCTTCATCAAGGGCCGTCCTTTCGACACGGACGAAGTCGCGTCGCCCCACCTCGCCTTCGATTATGTGCTGTTTTTCGGCTGCGCGTTTTTCGCGATGGACATCGCCTATATCGAAACGCAGTTTTCCGTTTTAGGAGACGCGTGGAAAAACTATCTGCTGATATCCGTCGCTTTATTCTTCTTTCTGGCCTACCGGTTTGACAACCGCCTTGTTTTATCCATGGCGCTTTCCACACTGGCCGCCTGGTTCGGCTTCACTCTGTCGGGATACCGCATGTTTTCCTTTGCGGAAAATTACCGTCTGTATGCCATTACCTACGGATTGCTGGTTTTTACCTGCGGCATCATTCTCAACCGTCTGGCCGTTAAAAAACATTTCTTCGACATCTACCTGAATTTTGCCGTTCACTTCCTTTGCCTGGCGCTGCTTTCCGGCGTCGCTGAAGATAAAATATTCTCGATCTATTTCCCGGCGCTGATGGCGGTGTGCATCGCCCTGGCCTTTTATGCCGCCCGCGTCCGCAGGTTCAGCTACCTGCTCTACGCCGTCATTTACGGCTACATCGGCGTGAGCATCGTCATGGTCGATTTCATCCATCACCAGACCTTTATAACTTTCGCCTACTTTATCCTGTCCTCACTGGCCGTGATCGGCGTCATCTTCAAAATGTCGCGCAAGTTCCGGGAGGAGCAATGAACCTCAGTCTTTATACGCCGCAGGAAGAGGAAAACGTTTATATTGGACGGCAGGCGCGAACCTGGCGGCGTTCCGATCTGATTACGGAGGATCAACTGCGTGTGATAACGGAGGAGACCGCCACGGATCTGCGGCAGACCAACTTGTTTTTCCGCCTGCTGTTTTTCGTCTTTACGTGCCTATGTGCCGGAGCGATTGTCGGGTTGATCGTCTGGTTGCTGGGAATCCGGAAATTTCCGACACTGATCCTGTGGTTTATCGGCGTCATCTATTATACGGCGGCGGAACATTTTGCCGATAAAAGCCGGTTATACCGGTACGGCATTGAAGAAGGTCTGGCATTGACCGCCCTGATCCTTTTCTGCATCGGGTGCATTGGTCCCATGGACGACCTCGGTTTTCGGAGTCGGGAAATCATGATCACGTTATCCGCTTTGCTGGCCGTAACCGCGTTTTGGATTCATCTGCGTTTCGGCTGGTTATACGCGGCGCTGATCAGCGTGATCGCACTGGGCGTCATTCCGTTTCAACTGTCCTTGTCCCCCGTGGCGGAAAGACTGCTGCTATTGCTTATCCTTTGCGGCCTGTTTGCTTTCAGTCTGACCGCCGACAAACCGGATAGGGAAGACTTCCTGAAAGACAGATGCACAAAGATACAGGCCGGCCTGTTGATGGCGATTTACCTGACCGTCAATCTGGAGATAACGGGCCTGGCGGGCCTGCTGTCCGGTGCCGCCCACAACCCGCATCTGCATCCGAAATTATTCCCGCCTTATCTTTACTGGTTATCTTACGTTCTTACTTTCCTGATTCCCGCAGTCTCGATTATCCTGGGGATTCGAAGCCGCAAACGCCTTGTGCTCAACGCAGGTCTCTTCATGGCCTGCGCGACGCTGGCCACCAACAAAAGCTACCTGGGAATGACCCGCTACGCGTGGGACCCGATTATTCTGGGCGTTGTCCTGGTCGGCCTTTCGCTGTTTATCACCCGCTGGCTCAACGCCGGACCGGATCAGAGAAAATACGGATTTACGGCAAAAGACATTCTGAAACCGGAAAATTCCGGCATCAACCTGGCGGATGTGGCCGCGGCTCTGACGCCCGGCGCGATTGACGCGCAGCAGCCTCCGCAGACGCCGCAGGATCAATTCTTCGAAGGCGGCAGCTCCGGCGGCGGCGGAACAGAGCGGGATTTCTAAACAGATATTCATTCATGACAAGAAAGGTTTAACGGTGACTTTATGAAAATGTTTACGGCAAAAGAAAAAAAGAATCTGGAGTACGTATTATCCAAAGCGTCTGAGGAAGGAGACGCGTTGTATCTTGATGAACTGCACGGCCTGTTGTTCGGATTGGCCATAACGCCAGGCGAGATCGCGCCCGACGAATGGGTTAAGATTATCTTCAGCGAACAGCCGCCCCGGTATGACAATGAGAAAGACGCCGCCGCCTGCGTCCGTTATCTGACGGATGCGTATGACCGCATGGTCAACGACCGCAAACTGGACAAACTGGCCTTCCCCTTCAACTATAAAAAAATATCCGAAGCTGATTTTATAGCCATAGAAGGCTGGGTTTACGGCCTTTTTCTGGCCGTATCCCTGCGGCTGGACGTTTGGGGGCTGGCCGGAGAATACACAAAAAAGGATTTTGAAAAATTGCCCGAAGACGTCCTGGAATTGCTGGACGCGTTCAGCACCATCACCGCCATTGCCATGCCTGAAGCAATGGAAGACGCCTTTCAGGAAATCATGGAGAATGAATCCATTGACGAAGAGACGCTCCAGGCGTCGTTTTACGAGATGCTTCCCGACTGCGTGGCCATCCTGCAAAAAAATGCCGAAAGAATCAGAAAGGAACCTAAACGCCCCGGCAAGCGTTTGCCGCCGCGCAAGGTCGGCAAAAAAGAAAAAGCCGGCCCCGGCGACATCTGCTCCCGCGGGAGCGGCAGAAAACACTAAACATACCGCCGGGCAAACGGATATAAACAACTGAATCTGATGCATTGAATCCATTATGATCATTCAAACGGAGGCGGAGGCATGTCATCCACGATCATCTACGAAAGGTACTTATGGTTTCACCATCAAATCAAGACCAGCAGGCATCCCAACGCCCAAACCCTGGCCGCACGGTTTGAAATCACCGGCAAAACGGCCCAGCGCAATATAGGATTCCTGCACGAGCGGCTGGGCGCGCCGCTTCGATACATTCCGGCCGCCCGCGGCTACGAATATGAAGACAATGCCTGGGAGCTCCCCGGCCTGTGGCTTCATGAAGACGAGTTGATCTCGCTGGTGCTTTCCTATCGTCTGGCCGCCGCCGTGCCGGACAGCGAAATGAAATCGACCCTGAAAACATTTCTCAATCAAATCATTACCGTTCATGCGTCCGCCGATTTCAGCATTGACGAACTGAGCAACAAAATCTCCGTCAAGAACATTGCCTACGCCCGGACCCACGAACGAATTTTTCACCGGCTGCTGGATGCGCTCTTGCGCTCCCGTCCGGTGCGGATAGAATACTACTCGCCTCATAATGACCAGACCACCGCCCGCGACATTCTACCGCTGCATCTGCTCAACTACACGGGCACCTGGCACATCATCGCCTACTGCAACGAAAAAAAGCAGCTGCGCGATTTTGTCCTGTCGCGGATCAGAACCGTTGACGCCTGTGCACACGAGATCAGGACGCGGGTCTCCGCCGGAAAAGTCAAAGATTACATCCGGCAGACCTTCGGCATCTTTCAGGGGCAGGAAACAACAGAAGTCTGCCTTCGATTCGCGAAAAAAATCGCGCCGTGGATTGCCGAGCAAATATGGCATCCCCGGCAGAAGGCTGAAACTGATCAAGACGGAAGACTGTGCCTGACCCTTCCCGTGGCCGATTTCCGTGAAATCAAGCGCGAAATATTGCGCTACGGCGCGCAGGTGGAAGTCGTCTCCCCCGCCGCGCTGAGAAATGAAGTGAAAAAAGAAATCGGAAAAATGAAAAATATTTACTCGTAGGACACGCAATGGGGGTGGAGCAGAAGTAAAATAGGTCGCAGTTCATGGCTCATAGTTGACGGTGGATAGTGGATAGCACATGCCGTCTGTTGTCCCCCGCTGGCGGGGGTGGCGCAGAGCGCCGAGGGTGGACGCATAGCAAGAAAAGTTTAAAAACAACAGCCGATGACAGCAGAAAAGGAATAACCATCATCGACTCAACAGATAATTCGTTAACATGAAGGAGACTGAGCATGGGGTTTAAGGAAGACGAAACCATTGAACTCAAAAAAAGTCTTACCGCTCTCAAGGAGGGTTTGATCTCCATCTCGGCAATTCTCAATAAGCATGGCGCCGGCGAACTGTGGTTTGGCGTCACCCCGAACGGCAAGGCGGCAGGCCTTGTTGTCAATGAAAAGACCCTTCGGGATATTTCGCAGTCTATCGCCGCACATATTGAGCCCCGGATTTACCCGCAAATAACGATGGAAAAAGTCAACGGCAAGTCTTGCGTTAAAATAGACTTTTCAGGGAAAGAAAAACCATATTTTTCATACGGTCGGGCTTACATGCGTGTGGCCGACGAGGACAGGCATCTCACCGCTAAGGAACTGGAAAATTTAATCCTTGCCCGAAACCGTGAGGCGCTACGGTGGGATAACCAACCCTGCAAAATATCCATCAGAGACCTCAACGAAAAGAAGGTTAAAGCCTTCGTGACGCGTGCTGGCTTGGCTTGGGACAAGATTGCAAATGTGCTGGAAAAACTGGAACTGCTAAAGGATGGACAATTGCTCAATGCCGCCCCGCTCTTTTTTGCCAAAGAACCAACCCTGCAACTGCGCTGCGCCGTCTTTGCCGCAACGGACAGCGCCACTATTATTGACCGCCATGACTTTACCGGCGACATTCTGGAACTCATCGAAGAAGCGCAAAAATACATTCTCAAAAACATTCACATCGGCATGAAACTCGACGGCCTCTATCGCGTGGATGTGCCGGAAATATCGGTTCCGGCCATGCGCGAAGCGATTATCAACGCCTTCTGTCATCGCGACTATCGCGACCCGGACTATGTGCAGGTGGCTATCTTCAAGGACCGCCTGGATATCCGCAATCCCGGAGAGTTATACGGCGGTCTGACCATTGATGCCATACGCAAAGGTAATGTTTCCAAAAGGCGCAATCCCCTGATTGCCGAATTGCTGCGCCGCATCCAGATGGTTGAGACCTGGGGGCGCGGCATGCGCCTTATTCTTGCTGAGGAGCCGACCGTGCAATTCAGCGAAGTGGCCCAAATCTTTATCGCCGCTTTCACAAGGCCGTCTTATGCGGAGCCGGATAAAACTACGGAAAAGACTATCGATAAGACTATCGATAAGACTATCGATAAGGATATCTCCGTTATGGAAAAATCCATCATTAAGCTGATCACAGCCAATCCATCCATGACGCAAAAAGAGATGTCAAGGCAATTGAAGTTGACGGAGATAGGCATACGTTATCATATCAACAAACTGAAAGCTAAGAATGTGCTGCAACGCAAAGGCGGCAAAAAAGCGGGGCGGTGGGAAGTAGTGAAGTGAAAAGAATTGATGCGGAATAAGTGATCTGAAGGAGAGGGACTTCCCATCCGTCATTCCCGACTCCGATCGGGAATCCAGGATTGTAATTACTTTGCGGCAAAATATTTCTCGTAGGACACCAAATGGGGGTGGAAGGGGTGTAGAGTTGGCTCACAGTTCATGGCGCGTGGCGCACAGTGTGAATAGTTGATGGTGGATAGTGTATGCCATATGTTGTCCCCCGCTGACGGGGGCGTAAGTCCGGCGCATGCTGGATGGCACAACGCGCCGGGGGTGGCGGAAGACTAAAATAGGTTCAATTAGGTAATACCGAGTTAATTGGGTAATGAATTAGGTAATAACCGTGGGCCTTATATCCAACGCGCGCCAAAATCGATGTCATTCCCGCGAAGGCGGGAATCCAGAATATAGGGCGTGTTCCCTGAACACGCCGCATTTACTAAAATTATTTTCTCGTAGGACATTAAATGGGGGTGGAGGAATGGTAAGATTAAATAAAATATGGAGAATCAAGTTGACTCGTCAACAATATTTGCATGGTAATTACAGGCAATTGTATTGTAAAAGCATACTCCGCATTTAAAAAATAATCTGCCGCAAGGCAGTATCTTTAAAATAGTTTCAAAAGAAAAAGATCAAATAATCATAAGCCCATTTGTACAGTGAAATCTTTTTTATCACTACTCGAGAAAGGAGGTGTTTCAATGAACAAATATGAGATAGCACTTGAAATATCAGGTCATACAGCCATGTGGACGCGGCCTGATACTGGCGATTGTCCAGTTAGTTACCCGGCACCTACATATTCAGCGGCAAAGGGTATATTTGAATCCCTGCTCTGGGGGCCAGCTATTCATATCATTCCAACAAAAGTAGAAATATGTTCGCCCGTACAATTTCACAGTTACCAAACAAATTATGGCGGCCCGCTTAGAAAGGCGCGCGTAATAGCTGACGGCGGAGGTTTCCAGCTACTGGCAACAGTACTCATCGATGTTTGTTATCGATTATATGCAGAGGTATTTCCTACCCCGAAGACGATGAAAGATCGTGTGCCAAATAAAGCACGACAGTGGGATAGTAAAACCACATCACCGGGGCATGCCTATAAGGACATCTTTTGCCGACGTTTGAAGCGCGGCCAATGCTTCACTATCCCGTTTTTAGGCTGGAAAGAATTTGGTCCAAGCTATATCGGCGAATTCCGTGAAACTACCAAGGTGCAGACAGACATCAACATAGGGATTCCTTCAATGTTGAGAGAAGTATTTTCTGCTGGTTACGCATCCCAATGTGCCTTTACCTATGATCAAGATGTAAAGATAGTTGCGGGTGTGATGGAATACGCCAGACAAGGAGCCCAATATGCTAAATGAGCTTTATCATCTCTCGGTAGCACTGGAAGATGCGGGAATCAAACCTCGTGACTGGCATAAAAACTTCAAGCCTTTGCCAAATGCAACTCGAAAGAAGCCCTGCTATAAAATTCTGATTGGTGTGAATGGCACTATATCTGGGCTTGAAGCAATCAATGAAGACCTTGTAGCTTGTCTTCGCAAGTGGGAACAAAGTAATGGTTCTTCTTTTCCGGGGTTCAACATTCAACCCCTTTATCGCATTACTGATGAAGTCACCAAGAAACGACTCAAGAAATGGCGGGAGAGTAAAGAAGTCATTGATCTAGAGTTGCTAAAGGTATGGTGCACCGATGAGCAAAAGAACTGGGACGCAAAATTTGACAAAAAAATGGAAAAATGTCTTGGGACGATTCCCGATGAGCTCAAAAAGAAGTGCACTGATATTCCCAATGAATTTGGCGCGCTCAAGAATCTTTGTGAACGCGTTGCACTTCTTGGCGACGGTGGTTCGGTTAGATTCTTTCAGGCTTTGGAATCCTTTATCTGGGACACTTTTGGCAAGGCGACTGTCCCGTCTTTACTTTCAGTGCTTATCCATGAAGGCTCTTCAATGAAGAAGGCCGACGAGGATCGCGGCACAGTTTCCGTATTCATGGATGTGCCAGACTGGAAAGAATATCCTATAGCAAGCAAAGATACCATTGATTGCATTAACAAGTGCTTATTAAATCTAGTTAACGATGATGTTGTGGAAACCGACAAATGTTCTGAAGATGCATTTGGTGGTGACATAAGCGGAGCTGAAGAAAAACTTCCTGAGGTAAAACTCCCCATTATTGGCGGAGTCAAACTTCGCGCCATGAGTAGCGAATTACCATGCCAGGTTCGCTATGGTACAATCGATGCAAAATCATTTAATATCGGCAGTAACAGTCGGCGTCTTGCTAAGGGTGCGCTGGAATGGCTTAGCGCTAATGAGCGGGAAGGTTTGACATGGGGACGTGCTGATGGGAAAGAATTGATCTTTGCATACCCTGCAATTTTACCTAAAACACCGCCCAAGCTGGCAGCATGTTTTGGTGCGCGCAAAGCTGATGATTCCGAAGAACGTTTCGCATACTATGCAAAAGATGTTGTGGATTGTCTGAAAGTTCTGGCACCCTCACTTAAGGAAGTTGAACTTCATGTCTTTTCGCTACGTAAAATGGATAAGGCGCGAACAAAGATCGTTTTTCATCGCAACTATTCAGCACAAAGACTAGCCGATGCGGCAAGCGAATGGCAACAAGGATGTGCCAACATTCCCGTTATACGGATGAAGGCATGGGGGGAGGAAAAAGGTAAAACCATAATGGCAGAACCAGAAACACCGTTTCCACTCCAAATTGCAGATTGTCTCAATCGGGTATGGAAATTGGACGGCACCAGTAAATGTGAAGTCAAATCTATTCCCAAATCTGCCGGTATTGAACTCCTGCTTGATGAAGCCATCGCTCTACGCCATGTACCTCATCTATTGACCGTAGCATTACAAAACAGCAGCGCACTCTTCGTTTCAATAGGCCAGGCATTGCATCGGAATGAAGTAATTAATCTTGATGGATTTAATAAACATAAACAATTGATGCCAACGATCCTGGGGATTTTGCTTATGAAAATTGGCATCAGAAAGGAGAGCTACATGAATAAACCACCTTATCTTGTTGGACGTATGTTGAAAGTGGCCGATGAACTCCACGCCATATATTGCAAGGAAGTACGTAAAAACAATCTACCACCGCAATTGTTAGGGAATGCCTTGATGGCGGCAGCGCTCGATAGTCCGACACAAGCACTTTCACAACTGGCTTTACGCATTGTGCCGTATCTAGGTTGGGCGCGAACCAATTCCACGGACTCTGCCGGCCTATCGCGATATTTTTTAAAAGAGTTTGGCAATATCGAAGCCAAGCTACGCGATGTAAATATGCCTCTACGGCTCGATGATGCAGCAAAAGCACAATTGCTTTTAGGCTATATTGCTGGCAACACACAAACAGAAGAACCTACCAATAAAATATGAAAGGACAATACTATGAGCGATAATATCAAACGAGCTACAGGTCTCTTAATCCTTGAAGTTGTTAATTCTAATCCGAATGGTGATCCAGACAGAGAGAGCGACCCCCGCCAGCGTCCAAATGGCCTTGGTGAAATCTCGCCCGTATCTTTCAAGCGAAAGCTCAGGGATTTAGTAGAGGATATAGACGGACCTGTTTTTAAAGAGATCAATGAAAAGTTGGGCCTTAAAGCAGAGGACAATAAGTATAAAATTCTTGAATCACGTGATCGCGTCAGAAGTGTGATCAAGGACGAAATGAAAAAAGTAAATAACAATTTTCTTGAGAGCGAATTTGTTAAAAAATACTGGGATGGCCGTCTGTTCGGAAATACTTTTCTCGAAGATGCTATGGACAAAGAGACGATCAAAACCGGTGTGGCTCAGTTTGTCTTGGGGCTTTCTGTTGCACCAGTGCTTATTCAGCGCCACACAAATACTAATAAAGCAGGTGTGGAAGACGGCAAGAAGCAAGGGATGGCACCTTTGGCCTATCGCATTGTTGAGCATGGTGTTTACTGTATGCCCTTTTACATTAACCCAAGCCACGCCCACAAATCAGGTTGTACGCAAAAGGATGTGGATCTTCTTCAGGCACTAATACCCTATGCCTACGATCACACCCGTTCCGCAATCCGTCCAGACGTGCGCATCCGGCATGCCTGGTATATGGAACACCAAAATTCTCTTGGTAGCTGCGCAGACTGGCGACTGATTGATGCACTCACGCCAAAACGGACGGGTGATGACCCCATGCAACCTTCAACGTCATGGAGTGATTATGTCGTTCCAGTCGGGCTTCCGCCTGCACTGAAAGAAAAGATCTCTTGCGTGGACTTGATGGAGAACATCTAATGCTTTTTGCCCACAGCCCCGACCCAGATCGTGGCATTACAGCACAAGAATATGTGACCCATGTCGGCGGTGTAATCAGGCGTGCTTCAGAGGCAGCAGACAAGGCTGCCCTGTATTCAACTTGCGATGGCGACTTATTGAGAAAGTTGGTGCGTCAGGCTGCGGAATATCACGACCTGGGGAAGTTGGATCAAGAAAATCAGGACGTGCTATCAGGCAAAGTGAAGGCAAATAAATTACCCGTTCAACACACCGATGCCGGAACTGCCTATCTGTTGGATAGTCTTAAAGTAGCCCCCAGTGCTGCGCTCGTCCGGTCACATCATATCGGTTTGCCCGATTTCATCGACGAACAGAATCGTTGCGAAGAAAGCATCCTTAGAGACGATTCTGTTCGTGAAAAAGTGAATAGGACACTTCCCGATTTGCTCAAATTACATGAAGGGGTTCTTCAGTCTACTCAAAAAGGAAATACTGATAACTGCGAAATGGCAGGTTCTCCGTCACTGCTGTTTCGAATCGCCCTCTCCTGTCTTGCTGACGGTGATCACACCGACACAGCCATACATTATGGAGACCAGACTGCTGACGAACAGCCGATTAAACTACGCGCGGCAGAACGACTTCTTGCCCTTGATACATATATAGCCACTTTGAAAGAGGACAGTGATCGCTCCCGACAACGTTCGGAGGTTTACGAATCCTGCCGTAATGCAGTCACAGAAACAGACATCGTGTCTTGTGATAGCCCGGTTGGAACAGGTAAGACAACGGCAGTTATGGCACATCTATTATCGCAGGCAGAGCGACGACGCCTCCGACGGATCATTGTTGTTTTGCCATTTACAAACATTATCAGACAATCTGTTGAAACATACCGTAAAGCCCTTTTGCTCCCCGGTGAGAATCCAGAACATGTTGTCGCTGAATTACACCACCGGGCAGATTTTCAGAATGTACAGAGTCGACAATTTACGGCACTCTGGAAAGCGCCGATCATTGTGACGACAGCAGTAACATTCTTTGAAACGCTAGCATCAAATACACCCGCTAGACTGCGGAGGCTTCATGCTTTGCCCGGAAGTGCCATTTTTATTGATGAATCACACGCAGCATTACCAGCCAAACTCCTACCCCTGGCATGGCATTGGATCAAAGGATTTGCTAGAGAATGGGGATGTTACTGGGTAATGGCATCGGGATCACTCAATCGTTTTTGGAAGATTAAGGAATTCGACGAGACAGCTCCCGAAGTTCCCGAAATCATGCCGAACACATTGCGCAATCGCCTGGCAGTGTTTGAAAAACAACGAATCGTCTATCAGTTCCATGATACACCTTTCGGAACGGACGATGTTGTGGAATGGCTTGCTACCCTTCCGGGACCAAGAATTGTGATTCTAAACACCGTGCAAAGTGCGGCAGTCGTCGCACGGGCGTATGAAAAACGCTTTAATCGTTCTTCTGTCGAACATTTATCTACAGCACTCACGCCTATAGACCGGGATAAGACACTCAGTAGAATCAAAGCCCGTTTGAGAAACAAGAATGACTCTGACTGGTCGCTCATTGCCACATCTTGTGTTGAGGCCGGGGTTGACCTGTCTTTTCGGACGGGGGTGCGTGAAGCCGCTTCTTTAGTTTCACTGCTCCAGACTGGCGGGCGAGTTAACCGCCATAATTATGTTAATGCCGAGAACGTTTGGACTATCACCCTCAAAGAAGGTGGCCTCCTCAAGAAACATCCCGGAATGCGTGACTCATCGAAGGTTCTGCTCAGCCTGATAGCGGAAGGATTCGGCATATCGCCTGACCTTTGCACGGATGCCTTAAAGCGTGAAATACGACTTGCAGGAAACTTCTCGGAAAGTTTATTGGTTAAGGATAATCAGATGCGGTTTCCGCAAGTGGAAAAAGATTTTCAAGTTATTGCATCTGATACCAGGACAGTTGTTGTTGGGGACGAACTTATTGAGCGGCTAGAAAAACATCTGCCGGTAAATTGGCGCGACATACAAAAGTCATCCGTACAAATATGGGGGTACCGTCTCGATGCGCTGCATATTCCCGAAGTTCTAAGGCATCATGGAATATATAAGTGGATATTTAACTACGATGACTTTATTGGCTATATGGCAGGCGTTTTAAGAATAGAGAGTGATCCCGAATTTTATATTGTTTAAACACAATAGGATTTAGATTTATGGATGATGAGTTAATTCAAATATCTGCTCTGACACATTACGCTTATTGTCCGCGTCGTTGTGCGCTTGTCCACATTGAGCAGATGTGGACTGAAAATCGTTTTACTGCTGAAGGCCGGATTATGCATGAGCATGTGCATGAAGAAGGAGATGAATCGCGCGGAGATGTGCGCATTGAACGCGGCGCGTCATTGCGGTCTTTGCGGCTGGGACTGATCGGCAAAGCGGATGTCATTGAATATCACCGTCAGGCTGACGGGACATGGCAGGCATTTCCTGTTGAGCATAAGCGGGGCAAGCCCAAGATTGACCATAGCGATAAAATCCAACTTTGCGCTCAGGCGATGTGTCTGGAGGAAATGCTCGATGTGCATATTCCGGCGGGGGCGCTATTTTACGGTAAAACCAGGCGGCGGCTGGATGTCGATTTTGACGAGGCGCTTAGGCGCGAAACAAGCGAGGCCGCCCGACTGACACATGAATTAATTGAATCGGGCCAAACACCAAAACCCGTTTATGCCAAACGTTGTGAAAGCTGTTCGCTGATGGCGGAATGTATGCCCAAAACGATTCAGAAAAAGCGATCAGTTGAAAGTTATCTGAAACGAATGCTGGAGGAAACAGGGTGAGTGTGAAAATTATAAGACGTCCCCGCCCCTCAATCCCCGCCCGCCGGGGGCGGGGAAGCTTAAGGAGAGAAACATGGAAACAAAAATTGCTGTTTTCAAAGGGAAAGAAATCAGAAAGATCATTCACAACGATGAGTGGTGGTTTTCGGTTGTCGATGTCTGCGCCGTGCTGACGGATAGTTCCGATGCAGGCGCTTACTGGAGAAAATTGAAGCAAAGGCTCAAGGAAGAAGGCAGCGAAGTCGTGACATTTTGTCACGGGTTGAAACTGCCTGCGCCTGATGGCAAACAGCGCGAGACAGATTGTGCTAACACGGAAGGCATTTTCCGCATTATCCAGTCGCTTCCCTCCCCCAAGGCTGAACCTTTCAAACGCTGGCTGGCTAAGGTAGGTTATGAACGTGTGCAGGAAATCGAAGACCCGGAACTGGCCACCAAAAGAACAAAGGCGCTTTATCGAGCCAAAGGATATTCCGACGAGTGGATTGAAAAGCGGATGCGCGGGATTGCCATCCGGGCAGAACTCACCGATGAATGGAAAAATCGAAAAGTAGGCTTGGAAAAAGAATACGCCATTCTGACGGCGGAAATTTCCCAAGCTACCTTTGGCCTGAGCCCGTCAGAGTATAAAGGCCTGAAAGGGTTGGAACGGGAAAACCTGCGGGATCATATGAACGATCTGGAGCTAATATTTTCCATGTTGGGTGAGGCCGCTACAACAGAGATCACCAAAACACAAGATGCGCAGGGCTTTGATGAAAACCGCACTGCCGCCCGGAAGGGCGGAAAGATTGCCGGCCATGCCCGGGAAAATCTGGAGAAGGAAACAAAAAAAATGGTTGTTTCAAGGGAAAACTATCTGAGTGCGCCTGAGAAAAGAAAACGTCTGGAGAAAAAATAACTGAACCGATTCGGATGAAACATGAAAAAACTTCTTAACACTTTGTATGTTACCACGCAGGGGGCTTATCTTGCCAAGGAAGGCGAAACCGTGGTGGTGAATGTCAATCATGAAGTTCGTCTGCGCGTGCCGGTGCATACGCTCGGCGGTATTGTCTGTTTCGGCAATGTGTCTTGCAGTCCGTTTCTGATGGGATTTTGCGGTGAAAACGGGGTGGGTGTCAGTTTTTTATCCGAATATGGACGTTTCCTGGCGCGGGTGCAGGGACCGGTCTCCGGCAATGTACTCCTGCGGCGGCAACAATACCGCCATGCCGATGATCAGGAATACTCCGCAAAGATGGCCAAGGCGTTTGTGATCGGCAAAATTGCCAACTGCCGGACGGTGCTTCAGCGGGCCATGCGGGATCATGCGCAGAAGCTGGATGAGGCGGCGCTTCGCAAAGGCGTTGACGATTTGAACCGTTCGCTGCGCTCGCTGGAGTTGAACCAGTCGCTTGACGAAGTTCGGGGCTTGGAAGGCGATGCCGCGCATACCTATTTCAGTGTTTTCGATCATCTGATTGTGGCACAAAAAGAAGGATTTGCTTTTCAGGAGCGCAACCGGCGGCCTCCGATGGATAATGTCAATTGCCTTCTTTCCTTTCTTTATATGTTGCTCATGCATGACTGTCGCGGTGCGCTGGAAGCCGTGGGTCTCGATCCCGCCGTCGGATTCCTTCACCGGGACAGACCGGGCCGTCCAAGCCTGGCACTGGATTTAATGGAGGAGTTTCGCCCGTTTCTGGCGGATCGTCTGGCACTGTCTCTCATCAATCTTCGTCAGGTGCAGGACAAGGGATTTAACAAAACGGAAGCGGGCGCTGTCATGATGAATGATGAAACACGGAAAACCTTACTTGTCGCCTATCAGGAAAGAAAACAGGAGGAAATTAATCATCCATTTCTGGATGAGAAAGTTTCCATCGGCATATTGTTTCATGTGCAGGCCCTTTTACTGGCGCGCTGCCTGCGCGGTGATCTGGACGGCTACCCGCCGTTTATCTGGAAGTAAAAATTATGCCCTCATGATTCCATCGCCCCTTTGCGGGAGAAGGCGGGGATGAGGGGGCGCTTCTTCGGACTTTAAGAACTTATGAGGTAATTTTTGCAATGTTAGTTCTAGTCAGCTACGATGTTGCCATGCAGGATGAAAAAGGGCCAAGGCGTTTGCGTCGCGTGGCCAAGGCCTGTCAGGATTATGGCCAGCGGGTGCAGTATTCTGTTTTTGAATGCATTGTCGATCCTGCGCAATGGACGGTTTTGCGTGAACGCCTGATTAAGGAAATTAATCCCGAAGAAGACAGCCTGCGATTCTATTTTTTGGGTTCTAATTGGCGCAGACGCGTGGAACATGTCGGAGCAAAAAAGTCGGTTGATCAGGAGGGGCCGCTGATTGTTTAAAAGAATCAACGTTATTATTGCGTTCAGGCAAATTTTTTTGCCCACGCTCGGATTCCGCGAACCTCAAGCTGACAATAATTTACAGGGAGGTTCGCGGGAGTTATAAGGCACTGATACGACGAGTGTATTTTTAATGTTCTTTGAAAATTGAATAAAGATAGAGATGCAAAAAACATGATTCGCATATTGCAAGCAGTAAACACAATACTTATAATGAATTAGCAGTAAACAGTCGCGCCCCCTGCGGGCGCGTGGATTGAAACAAGGGTAGCTGACCATGTACCGCTTGCCGCTGCCGTCGCGCCCCCTGCGGGCGCGTGGATTGAAACGCATTGGCCTTCAGTAAATATTACAGCACCGGATGTCGCGCCCCCTGCGGGCGCGTGGATTGAAACGTTTGTGGTATCATATACAATTTGGGAATATGTGTCGCGCCCCCTGCGGGCGCGTGGATTGAAACGAACCGTTATTGTATCCGTTAACCACATATACTGTCGCGCCCCCTGCGGGCGCGTGGATTGAAACATCACGGCCTCGCAGATAGCCGGAACCACCGCCACGTCGCGCCCCCTGCGGGCGCGTGGATTGAAACAATGATTAACGACCTCCAAAACTCAATAGAACGGAGTCGCGCCCCCTGCGGGCGCGTGGATTGAAACTTGATAGATGAATCGACATCTATATCTTTAGAAGTCGCGCCCCCTGCGGGCGCGTGGATTGAAACATGAGACAATCAGACGGATATGAAATCTTTAGAACGTCGCGCCCCCTGCGGGCGCGTGGATTGAAACAAGATAACTGCTATTGCTCCGCCATATAAACGTGTCGCGCCCCCTGCGGGCGCGTGGATTGAAACACCGAATCATAAATGCATATACCGAATGGGTGATGTCGCGCCCCCTGCGGGCGCGTGGATTGAAACACTTCACAGGCAATCGCGCCGACAACGGTAAGTCGTCGCGCCCCCTGCGGGCGCGTGGATTGAAACAGAAATGGGCGTTATTGACCCTGAATTGTGGTCGTCGCGCCCCCTGCGGGCGCGTGGATTGAAACAATATACAGGGGTCGGCAACGCACATCAAAGCCGTCGCGCCCCCTGCGGGCGCGTGGATTGAAACCTGCTGTGTGTTCCATCATTCCCCCTCCTTAAAGTCGCGCCCCCTGCGGGCGCGTGGATTGAAACTTCCGGTGCTTTGATTGATAAAATAACAACCACCGTCGCGCCCCCTGCGGGCGCGTGGATTGAAACTATTTCAGACCGGAAAACTTTTTCGCAAGCGCAGGGTCGCGCCCCCTGCGGGCGCGTGGATTGAAACGGATCATATCGTGATGCTCACCTACCCACGCCGTGTCGCGCCCCCTGCGGGCGCGTGGATTGAAACAAGAGGCGTGGCAATTATTCAACACAGATGCCCGTCGCGCCCCCTGCGGGCGCGTGGATTGAAACTTATCCAAGAAAGAAGTTTCACAGGGCGGCGGATCGTCGCGCCCCCTGCGGGCGCGTGGATTGAAACGTGTGATAAGGCAACACATGCAATTATTATTATCGTCGCGCCCCCTGCGGGCGCGTGGATTGAAACTTAATAAGATGGTCTGACCCTGCATCGCCTGAAGGTCGCGCCCCCTGCGGGCGCGTGGATTGAAACATGCGGCGTTCCATTGGTCACTTTCAGGTCACGACGTCGCGCCCCCTGCGGGCGCGTGGATTGAAACGATATCATGGATGAATTACTGACAAAGACAAAAGGCGTCGCGCCCCCTGCGGGCGCGTGGATTGAAACAAAACGTATCCATCCGGGAACTCCGTGTCTGAAGTCGCGCCCCCTGCGGGCGCGTGGATTGAAACACATTGTCCGGCGTCTCATACCGGAACACCGCCGAGTCGCGCCCCCTGCGGGCGCGTGGATTGAAACAATGAGGCAAAGCCGGAAGATGTCCTGGCGTTCTACCGTCGCGCCCCCTGCGGGCGCGTGGATTGAAACCGATGTGAAACTGGGCGACAAAGTGTCCTGGGCGATGTCGCGCCCCCTGCGGGCGCGTGGATTGAAACCTTAGGCAGATTAAACTTTTGTGAAACGCTTCAAGTCGCGCCCCCTGCGGGCGCGTGGATTGAAACAATAATTTCCTGTGCCCTGGTTGCATCGCCATACAGTCGCGCCCCCTGCGGGCGCGTGGATTGAAACATTGGAATTAATTAAAGAATCGATATCATGCCCGTGTCGCGCCCCCTGCGGGCGCGTGGATTGAAACGCAGTATCGGCAATGGTAGGATGATCCGCAATGAGGTCGCGCCCCCTGCGGGCGCGTGGATTGAAACTGTTATGGCTTGCTTGATGGCGTCCGCGCCTTCAGTCGCGCCCCCTGCGGGCGCGTGGATTGAAACTATGGCGACGCCAATGAACGGGCGAAAATCATGCTGTCGCGCCCCCTGCGGGCGCGTGGATTGAAACATTGGAATTAATTAAAGAATCGATATCATGCCCGTGTCGCGCCCCCTGCGGGCGCGTGGATTGAAACGCAGTATCGGCAATGGTAGGATGATCCGCAATGAGGTCGCGCCCCCTGCGGGCGCGTGGATTGAAACTGTTATGGCTTGCTTGATGGCGTCCGCGCCTTCAGTCGCGCCCCCTGCGGGCGCGTGGATTGAAACTATGGCGACGCCAATGAACGGGCGAAAATCATGTTGTCGCGCCCCCTGCGGGCGCGTGGATTGAAACGTCCGGAGGGGATAAAATCGCAAGGAGGCCACAATGTCGCGCCCCCTGCGGGCGCGTGGATTGAAACAAATTAGCCACCTGCAACTCGGCGGATTCTTCGAGTCGCGCCCCCTGCGGGCGCGTGGATTGAAACCCTCCTGTGCTGGTGTTATTACATCTCATAGACGTCGCGCCCCCTGCGGGCGCGTGGATTGAAACATAATCAAATGAAAAAACGGGACACAATTACCACCCCCTGCCCCCGCCAGCGGGGGACACCCCTGAGCTTACAGCCGGGATAACCGACGATATTCCACACATGCCGCCAGCGGTGGGGAACACCCTGCCGGACGCCCACGTTACCGCGCTGCCACAGTCCCCTGCCCCCTGAAACTGTGTCGTAATTACAATTTCGTCATAACCTTTCAGGTCACGCGTTCCGCACAAGCGAAGCGCGATACGGAATTCAGGAATATTAAATCGTTCTGGATTCCCGACTTCTCGGGAATGACGACTTTTTACTATTCCGACACAATCTCCAAGGGGAGTGAAGTTGCTTTGTGCGAGCATGTGGATTGGATTGTAATCAAATGAAAAAACGGAAAACAATTACCACCCCCTGCCCCCGCCAGCGGGGGACACTTGAGGGGTTGCAACGACTACGCCTAATTGCGAATCATGCCGTGTAGAGCTTGACCCTGCCAGCGGGGGACGCTCTCCCGGATGCCCACGTTACCCCGCCGGGCGGACACATTGATCCGCCCCTGCTTTCATGGATAATCTTCCACACTGATAATTTATCAGCGGCCTGAAAATATTAATTGACATCAAATGGCTATTTGGCTATATAGCCAAATACGAATACGAAGGGAGTGAGACACTAATGAAAGATTCCATAAAGCCCCGATACGAGGCCCGTGCAAAGATTCTCAAGGCGATGGCGCATCCCAGCCGGCTCCTGATCATTGATGAATTGCAGAAGCAGGAACGCTGTGTGAACGAACTGACTGAAATGGTCGGGGCGGACACTTCTACGGTTTCCAAGCATCTAAGTGTTCTGAAAAACGCAGGGCTGGTCACGGATGAAAAAAGAGCCAACTGCATTTACTATACGTTGCGCTGCACGTGCATCATGGACTTTATCGGTTGCGTAGAAGACGTTTTATCCGCCAACGCTAAAGAACATGCAAAAATTTTAAAGTGCTGTAAATCATAACCGGAGGTCAAACATGAAAATCGAAATTTTGGGTGTGGGGTGCGCAAAATGTCACAAGCTGGAAGAACTTGTCCGCGAAGTCGCAAAAAATGAAAACATCAGCGCAGATATCTGTAAAGTCGAAGATTTTAAAAAAATCATGAACTATGGCGTCATGACAACACCCGCACTGGTAATTGACGGAGAAGTGAAGGTTGCAGGCAAAATACCCTCGGCGGATCAGATCAGGGGATGGCTGAAAAATTAATCAGCGAAACGGTAATTTGAGAAAGATTGAAGGAGGTGTCGTTATGACTGAGTGCTGCGGAGGTGGAACCAGGTTGATTTATGCATGCTCCGGTGCGGCCGATGTTGGTGAAATTGCCGATCGTGTGGTCAGGAGACTGCGCAGTGAAGGAATTACCAAAATGACCTGCCTGGCCGGTATTGGCGCTGGATTGTCAGGATATATTCAATCGGCAAAGGGTGCTGATGAAAACATTACCGTTGATGGATGCCAGGTGGCGTGCGCGAAAAAGACGCTGGAAAAGATGGATGTTACTCCAAGTTCATATATTTTAACGGACCTGGGACTGGTTAAAGGTGAAACTCCGGTTACGGAAGAAATCATTATCCGGATGTGCGAAAAAATCAAAAGCGCCAGGAGTAATCCAGTCTCGACTCCGCCGGCGGGATCGGGCGGCTGCTCTTGCGGCGGTAAATGCTAAAACGAAAAACGGCAACAAACTGATAATGAAATATAAAGACATTATTCAATATATCGGAGCTTATGACATATGAAATTACGTTCAAAATTATATATTGTGGGTGTGGCGGTGCTGGCTGTTCTTTTTTACATCAGTAATTCAACGGATTGCGGTTGTACATTCGCTCAAGGCACTTCCGGTAAACAGGTTGTGGCAAAAGCACCTGCTCATGCGCAAGCGAAATCCGGTGGCCTGTTGGTTACATTCGTGGAAATCGGTGCGGCCAAGTGCATTCCCTGCAAAATGATGCAACCGATTATGAAAGAAGTAGCGGAAGAATACAAGGGACAGGTTAACGTTGTCTTTCATGATGTCTGGACTGATCAGGGTAGAAGGGACGCGGGAAAATACAATATCAGGATGATTCCAACGCAGGTCTTTCTGGATCAAAACGGCAGGGAATACTACCGCCACGAGGGTTATTTTCCGAAGGCTGAGCTTGTCAAAATAATCAAGATGCAGGGTGTCAAATAATGCTTGTTGACCTTTTTACTTCGCTTACAGGGGCCTTAACCCAGTCGCCGGATGTTGCTGTCGGAGCGGCGTTTATCTGGGGCGTGCTTTCGGTCATCTTGTCTCCCTGTCATATCGCGTGTATTCCCCTGATTGTCGGTTTTATCGACGGGCAGGGAAATATCACCACAAAACGTGCTTTTGGCCTTTCGCTGCTTTTCGGTTTGGGTATTCTGATTACAATCGGTATTATCGGACTCATTACCGGCCTGCTGGGTAGAATGATGGGCGATATCGGCGGCTATGGCAACTATTTTGTGGCGATTGTCTTTTTTGCCGTTGGCCTTAATTTGCTGGGCATTCTGCCACTGCCCTTTATGGAAGGCGCAGCCAATCCGCAATACAAAAGAAAAGGATTTCTGGCGGCATTTATTCTGGGGCTGATATTCGGCATTGCACTGGGGCCCTGCACCTTTGCCTACATGGCCACGATGCTGGGAATCGTTTTCAGCATTGCATCGACCAAAATCGTTTTTGCCATATCTCTTCTGCTGGCTTACGGTATCGGTCATTGCGCCGTACTGGTTCTTGCCGGAACGTTTACGGAAGTGGTTGAACACTATCTTCACTGGACTGAAAAGTCGCAAGGCGCGATCATTATGAAAAAGATTTGCGGCGTGTTGGTAATATTGGGTGGGATGTATCTCATTGCCCTGAATTTCATGCAATGAAATGAAAGCTAACCGCCTTCTTTCAGGCGGGAAAAATCATCGGTTAAAGGGGGACTTATGTCGGAACACATCGGCAGTAAATTATCATTTCTGGATCGCTTCTTAACCGTGTGGATTTTCGCCGCGATGATTCTGGGCGTGGCGCTTGGTTACTTGATTCCCGGCGTCGAGACCTTTATTAATTCATTCCAGGTCGGAACCACCAACATTCCTATTGCAGCGGGGCTCATCCTGATGATGTATCCGCCTTTTGCCAAGGTGAAATACGAAGAGATGCCTCAGGTATTCCGTAACGGAAAAGTGCTGGGACTATCCCTTGTGCAAAACTGGCTGATCGGTCCGATTCTGATGTTTATTCTGGCAATTGTATTTCTGCCGGATAAACCCGAGTACATGGTGGGGCTCATTATGATCGGGCTGGCGCGCTGCATCGCGATGGTGATTGTCTGGAACGAACTCGCCAAAGGCAATACGGAATATGCCGCCGGCCTTGTCGCCTTTAACAGTATTTTCCAGGTGCTTTTTTACAGTGTCTTTGCCTGGTTCTTCATCACCGTCCTGCCTCCGTATTTTGGATTTACCGGCAGTGTTGTGGATGTCAGCATCCGGCAGATTGCACAGAGCGTCTTTATTTATCTGGGCATTCCCTGCATCGCAGGAGCGCTGACCCGCCTCATTGGCGTGAAACTTGTCGGAAAAGAAAAGTATCACGCGCGCTTCGTGCCGCTGATCAGTCCGCTCACGCTGATCGCACTTTTGTTCACCATCGTCGTCATGTTCAGCCTCAAGGGTAATCTGATTATCTCGCTGCCTCTGGATGTTGTGCGCATTGCTATTCCGCTGCTCATTTATTTTGTGGTGATGTTTCTGGTGTCGTTTTATCTGGGGAAGAAGATGGGTGCGGATTATTCCAAAACGACAACGCTGGCCTTTACCGCCGCCAGCAACAATTTTGAACTGGCAATTGCCGTGGCAATTGCCGTCTTCGGTATTAATTCCGGAGCAGCCTTTGCGGCAGTGATCGGTCCGCTGGTGGAAGTGCCGGTCATGATTGGCCTGGTGACAGTCGCGCTGAGGTTCCAGACGAAATACTTTTCGTGATGGACGCGCCTATAGGAGGCGACGTTGTGAAAATAGTTAATATAGTCAAAAAATATCGCAATATCATTACCGTTATCCTGGGCGCTATCGGCATCGGCATCATGGCCTATTACGATTACTGCGATACAACATGCAGCTATCTTAAGGGTGATATTTTCGGCATTGATCTCAAATGGGTCGGGATCGCGTATATGGTCGTGGTCATTTTATTTGCCGCGCTCCGTCAAACCAATTTTGTCCGGGCGCTGCTGGCCGCGGGCCTGGGCGTGGAAGTCCATCTGTATGCCTTTCAGATACAAAATGATGTGTATTGCCCGTTCTGTCTGGCTTTTTCGGTTGTGCTGATTACGATGTTTATCTTGAATTACGAAGTCCCAGCTGTCTGGCGTGAAAACCGCCGCCGGATGTGGCTCTATTTTCTCGGAGAGGTGAATTTTCCAGTGTTTAAGATTACTAAGTTGCCACTGTTGCTGGTCAGTGCGGTGGGTTATCTGACGATTCTGTTGACTTTCTCCGGCTCCGTCACGCCGGCCTACGGACAGGATTCAGCCCACGGAATTCCTTCTTTGGGAAGCGGCGCGTACGAAGTTACCGTCTTTGCCGATTACTTCTGCCCGCCCTGCCGGATGATTGATGCAAAGGCGGAACCGCTTTTTAAAGAACTACTGGCGACCGGCAAAGTCAAAATCACGTTCGTCGATGTTCCGTTTTCACGCGCAACGCCGATGTATGCCAAGTATTACCTCTATGCGGTAAACGCCAACGCTCATTCAGACAATATTCTTTATGTCCGCAGAATCCTTTTTGATGCGGCACAGTTGAATCGCATTCAGACGGAGGACGCGCTGGTTGCGCATTTGAAAGCGAAGAATATACTATGGCAAGTCATGAATGAAAAATCCATTTTCCCGCTTCTGAGCGCCATTATTAAAGAACACAAGATTGATGCGACGCCCACCTGCGTCATCAAGTATTCCGCAACAGATGTGAAGAAATACGTCGGCGCCGACGAAATCTGGGACGGCTTGACAAAACTAAAATCACATTTGGCGACTGTGAAAAAGCTTTAATTTATAAGGGTGATAATCGTGACAGCACAAAGAGTTACGCAAATTAGAGTAAAAGGCAATCTTGTCGGCATCGTTGGATTGCAGGACGTTATGGAAGCGATGAAACCCGACTATAGCGAGCAAAGCGATGAAGTGATCGGCAAGGAAATGATCAGCAGGCTTGCCGCGCATAACTATATTCCGGACAGTGCCCGTGAACACTACGCCAAAGCGCTTGTTCGGGAGTTTCGCGTCTTTCAAGGTCTGCCGGTTGAGGAAGAAATACTCGTAGGATTGGAAGTATTGATTTTAGGGCCGGGTTGCGCCCAGTGCAGCCGGCTGGAGTCGGATGTCCGGGATGTGATGTCTCAAATGAATGCGCCGGGTGAGTTGATCCATGTCACCGATTTGCGTGAAATAGGCAAATACGGCGTGATGGGCACACCTGCGCTGGTCATCAACAAAAAAGTCGTTTCCGTGGGAACCACGCCGGAAAAGAAAAAAATCCATCAGTGGCTGGAAGAAGCAACCGTAAAAAATCATTGATCAGCGGGAGGAAAAGATAATGGCACAAAAAATCATCATTTACGGCACCAAGACCTGCCCGTTTTGCATACAAGCGCGCGAGGCCTATGGTGATCGGGCTTGTTTTGTCGATGTCGATAATGACCCCGAAAGTCTCAATAAAATGCTTTCTCTTTCCGGTGGAAAACGGCAGGTGCCGGTAATTGTCGAAGGCGATAAGGTAACGGTCGGCTTTCAGGGAGAGATTTCGCTTCGCGGCGGCATACCCCTATTTGGCGGCACCTGATCCGTATGAAGCGTCTCTCGTGAAGAGACACTGAACAATCATTATTGGGAGATAAATATTTTTATGAAAGAATGGCAAAAGTTTTTATGGATTATCGCAATATTCCTGGGGGCTTATTTTATTCCCTGGGATTCCGTGCTCATCCGGCAGTCCGGTCTGGAAGCCTTTATGATGCTTCAGGACTATGCCAGGCAGCATGTGCTCACCTGTCTGATTCCGGCCTTTTTCATCGCCGGGGCGATCAGCGTTTTCGTTTCGCAGGCGGCGGTGCTCAAATATTTTGGTGCGACTGCCAATAAGATTCTATCGTATTCAGTTGCTTCCGTATCGGGTACGGTGCTGGCCGTTTGTTCCTGCACGGTGCTTCCCCTGTTTGCGGGCATTTATTCACGCGGCGCGGGTATCGGCCCGGCAACGGCTTTTCTCTATTCCGGACCGGCCATAAATGTGCTGGCAATCATTCTGACCGCAAGAATTCTGGGCTGGCAGATGGGTCTTGCCCGCGCCGTCGGCGCTATTGCGTTTGCCGTGATTACAGGTTTGCTGATGGCCTTCATTTTTAGGAAGGATGATGCCAAACGTGAGACCGGCGAGATCTTTTTACCGGAAGAAGATGGAAAGGTCAGGGCTTTGTGGCAGGATTCGCTCTACATGCTGACGATGGTGTTGATTCTGGTCTTCGCCTCGTTTGCCAGGCCCACAGCCGATGACGGGGCGCTCTGGCAAATGATTTTCAGCGCCAAGTGGTATCTGGTTGTGTTGCTGCTCGCTGTTTTAGCCGTCATGATGAAGAAATGGTTTGTCAAAGAAGAACTCAAAGGTTGGGTGGAGTCCACCTGGGGATTTGCCAAGCAGATTCTGCCGCTTTTGTTGGGTGGTGTGCTGGTGGCGGGATTTCTTTTGGGGCGTCCCGGCCATCAGGCGTTGATTCCTGAACAATACATTCAAATGTTAGTTGGCGGCAATTCGCTCTGGGCAAATTTCTTTGCCTCCATCGTCGGCGCGCTCATGTATTTTGCCACACTTACCGAAGTGCCTATTTTACAGGGATTAATCGGCTCCGGCATGGGCCAGGGTCCCGCGCTGGCGCTATTGCTTGCCGGACCTGCGCTGTCACTTCCCAGCATGATTACGATTTCGAGCATTATGGGCGTGAAGAAAACCGCTGTTTACTGCTCGATTGTGGTGGTCCTTTCGACGATTGCCGGCATGGGTTACGGATGGTTAATGGGATGAAAACCACGCAGGATCCAGTCAAACGCTGTCAGAAAAGGTAAATTATTTTGGAATACAACCACAATCATGATCATGAAGCACCGGCGTCGTTGAAAAATATGATCTTCGCCATTATCCTCAATGGTGGAATTGTCATTTTTGAAATGATTTTCGGTCTGATGATCCAGAGTATGGCGCTGATCTCGGATGCCGTCCACAATCTCAGCGACATCGCCGCCATGAGCTTCAGCTATTGGGCGGAGAAAGTCTCACGCCTTCCTGCCACAGCGCGAAAGACCTACGGCTATCGTAAGGTCGAGTTTATTGCCGCCTTTGTCAACAGTCTTGTTCTTTCGGTCGTTATTGCTTTTGTCTTCTGGGAATCTATCCAAAGACTGCTGACACCCGCCGAGGTTTCCGGGCCCACGATGCTCTGGGTTGCCGTCGTCGCTTTTGTCGGCAACAGCGCGGCCACGCTTTTGTTACAGAAAATATCAGCACGCAACTTCAACATGAAAGCCGCCTGGCTCCATTCGCTGCAAGATGCGCTGTTCTCTCTGGGCGTCATCGCTGGCGCGCTGCTGATTACTGTTTTGGGCTGGCGTTTTATCGATCCCCTCATTTCGATGGTGATCTGCCTTTTCATTGCCCGTGAGATATACAAGATTATCCGGCAGACGGTCAATTCGCTGATGGATGCCGTGCCGGAGGGAATTGATTTTATTTCGGTCAAAAACGATTTACTGGAAATCCCCGCCGTGGCGGAGGTCAGTGATCTGCACATCTGGCAGACCGGCGCCAACCAGAAACTCCTTTCCGCTCATCTGAAGTCCAGCGAAGAGACCCCGGACCACGAAACGATTATCCGTGCTGCCCAGGAGATGCTGGCGCACAAATACGGGATTAAACACACAACGCTCCAAATTCTGCCCTCCTCGGCCGGAGAAATGGATCATTGCAACCACTGTAATTGAGAAAGGAGATATGACAATGGCTTGGTTAACAGGATATCCGAGAGAAAAGATTGACTGGTTTCCCACAATCGACCCCGAGAAATGCCTTAGATGCGGTATGTGTATGAATTGCGGCAAAGCTGTTTACGACTGGACAAAGGACGGCGCCCGTGTCGGACGGCCCTACTCGTGTATCGTGGGCTGTTCAACCTGTGCAAACCTTTGCATGGGAAAAGCGATAAGCTTTCCCGACATAGAAAGTGTGCGGGAGATTTACCGGAAGGAACATCTATGGAAAAAGGTAAAGAATCGGTTGGAAAAAGAAGGCAAACTGAAGACAAAAGAGGACTAAAGGTAGCGCTTCTACAAAGACATCATGCGCGCATTGTGTGTAGTGTATTTGGTGAAAACCGACGTTTTGGGATGTTTTCACTGTTTTACGGGATCATAGCGGCGATGTTTATCCTCTTTTCCTGTCCTGCGTTTGCCCTGACCATCGAAGAGGCAGTGGCGACCGGATTGAAGAACAACCCGGAAATGCAAGCGTTTAGCCATCCTCAAATCTTTACAGGACTTTACTTTCTCAACCAGTTTACGCCTGATCAGAGGCGCGACTAAGCGTGTCGTGGTGCTCTTATCGACCGAAAGAACTTTGCTCAGCATCGACATATCCAGCATCCGACATCCGGCAATGGTGTCGAGAATGGTGAACTGGGTAAATGATATATCTTCACAACATATCCCATCCTGACGGCAGCAGCGAACCGCCTTGGTGAGTTCCAGGGTTATGGAAAGAATCTCCCGATCATCTGTTGATATGCATTGGGGCATAACTACGCCTGCAATCGCGTGGTTTGCTTATCAATATAACAAGACATCTACAAGATAACCGGCCACGATGGCAATTATGAAAACGTTCAACACAAAAGCAATGATTAGCTTCTTTTTGAACATGGAACTAAGAATGATTATTTCGGGTATACTCGCGCCCGCGCCGCCGATTACCAGAGCAAGGACTGTTCCTATCCCCATGCCCTTGCTCACAAGGGCGGCAGCTATCGGAATCACGGTTTCCGCCCGGATATACATGGGCACGCCAATAGCCGCTGCGATGGGAATGGACCAAGGATTTCCGGGCCCGGCCAACTTAATAACAATGTCCTGCGGGAAAAAACCGTAAATGAAGGCGCCGATGCCCGCGCCCAGAAGGAGATACCAAAACACGCCCTTGAAAGTATCCACTGCGGCTATTGACGCGTTTTTCAGCTTTACTTTGAATGGCAAATGCGGGGCGGCGACCGGCTCAAGATTGACGGAACAGCATGATGATGCTTCAATGGTCGGCAATGTTATTGAGGTCAGGGGCTGTGCGCTGCCAGAAGAACAACAACTGGTTGCAGCAGGCATGGTTTTCAAGGCTGTGGCATCTGAATTTATCCCCGTCGTGCAACAGGATGTCTTAATATTCAAAAGGGGCTTGACCTGCCTTTCCATGCCCAGCTTGGATAGCAGTGCGGCCGTGGCCATGGAACCGAAAAAGGTGACAACAACATAAAACACCGTCACTTTAAGGCCGAGAAGTGAAAGCAAGAGCGCGATAATAATCGGATTGAGAACCGGCGATGAAAAGAGAAACGCCATGGTGGGGCCAAACGGCACACCGCCTTTGAGCAAGCCCGCCGTTATGGGAACGGTGGAACAGGAACAGAAAGGGGTTAGAGCGCCCAGACCCGCACCCAGAAAGTATTGCACCCATGTAAATTTGTTGGACAGAAAATCCCTTACGCGGGAAGGCGGGAGATATTCCATCAGCAATCCAATGATGAAAGAAACGGCAACAAATATCAGAATGAGTTCACCTGCAATAACCAGAAAGAATTTGCCAGCCGTGATAAAGTTATTCAAACCAAACATTGATATGACCTCCAGTATCCGGGATATATAATAGTTGAATATATCAACTTAGTTCCTTGTCAGTTATGAACGGCTAATTTAAAATAATCTTGGTCGTCCGTCATCGCTTACGGTCTGCTTCAGCGCGGTTTCAGCAAAGGCACGCAGGCCGATGAGAAGGATCTGCCGTATGGCTGGGTCCATCGCATCAAGAACTGCTGTCATTTTTTTTGCGGGTTCGGCTGTAATCCTTGTCATGAGTGATTTTCCTTCTTTCGACAATTGGACACAGCAGACTCGTGCATCATTTTGATCGTGCACGCGACACACCAGCTTTTTTTCTTCCAGGCGGCTTATGATGCGCGTTGCACCACTTTTGGTCACGGCTATGCCTTTCGCGATGTCCTGCATGGTGCACCTTTCCAGCCGCGACATGACACGAAGGGCGCGAAACTCGCCGTGGGAAATGTTTTCACAACAATTGCCGCTCAGGTTGTGCGTGCCGAAGTCATACATCATATCTTCAAGAAGTCCAGTCAGCTGACTCGTCTGCTCATCCATCTCTCAATCCCTCACCGGTAAATAATATAAATTCCTTCCTTCCAAACCACGGCTCTTCAATCTCATTATTTGTTGATTAAGTCAACTAATATTCCAAGCGACAAATATTTTCTCTTTCCTATGTCGCGAAATCGCAACGATCCGTTTTTTCATACACCCCTGCGGGCGTGATGCTTGCAATTGGTTCTGAAGTGGACAGATACTATCCAACTGGATATCCAAGGTGGGCATATTGTATCCAGATAATTAATAGAAATCCACGTTGCGTGAACGCATTCATTCGATAACCTGATGATATCAATCTGTTATTGTTGTTATTGCTTACTGGCACATACCTTGCTGAGGAAACTGATAGAAAGTATTTGGCAATTTGGCAAATTAGCGAGTGTGAGCCATGAAGAAACTTATGATGACGATCGGCACAATTGTCTTGGTGATCATAATGATGGTACCGTCAACAGCGCAGATGCGCATGCGCGGAGATTATGGCCGGGGCCATTATCATGCTTTGGACATTACAAGACTGCCTGATTTGAATCTGACGACCGCCCAGATCAAACAGCTTGACACATTGCGTGATACCCATCTGCATGACATCCAGCCCCTCCGGGATTTGATGTATAACAAGAGCATGGAACTCAAAGGTTTGTGGCTGGAACAGTCGCCGGATCACAACAAGATCGCAGAGCTGCAAAAAGAGATACAAACCCTCCGCGACAAGATGCTTGAAAAAATTGCGAACTATCGTCTGGCAACCCAAAGTATCCTGACGGCCCAACAACAGGCAACCTTAGAAGCTTACCAGGCAAAGCGCGGTTATGGTCTCGAGGCTGGCAGGCGTGATCAGGGGGGTATGCGCAGAGGCATGGGACGGGAAGATTTTTAAACATTTAACAACAACATTTTTTAAAAAGGAGAAGAATTATGAAAACAAGACGAATGGTTGGTTTAATGATTGTCACCATATGTATTTTAACCGCATCTCTGGCCGTTGCCGGGCCGGGGCGCTGGTCAGGTCGTGGGAGCGGCGGCTGGGGCATGGGAACACCCTATCAGGGCGCTTATAACCCCGCCACACTGGAAACCATCTCCGGTGAAGTCATCGGCATAGAACAAACGGTGCCAATGAAAAGAATGAACCAAGGTATCGCCCTTGTGGTTAAAACGGAAAAAGAAACGGTAACCATACATCTTGGCCCGACCTGGTATCTGGAACGCCTTGACGCGAAAATCGTTAAAGGCGACAAGGTGGAAATCAAGGGCGCACGCACGACGCTTGCGGGCAAACCCATTATCCTTGCAGCCGAGGTCAAAAAGGGCGATAATGTTCTTGTCCTGCGCGATGCTTCCGGTGTTCCCGTGTGGGCAGGCTGGGGCATGAGGAGATAAGAAAAACAACGGGCAAAGGGGCTGCCGGCAGGCCGACCCCTTTGCTATTATTTTAATGTTTGTTTTCTATTGGCAGGCATGAATCATGATCCGTAAATATTTTGCCATTTTAATTGTGTTTCTGTTTTGTGCATTGAACAGCCTTTCCGTCAATGTCTGTAAAGCATATGCGACAACACCGGTTTTAGAGCCCACCCATTGCCGTCTGAATATTATCGTTGACCCGGCCACATCCAAAGTGAGCGGCGTAATGGACATCTCGGCGGAGGCGGGTCGCGAATTGGTCATTTATCCCAATCATGCCCGCATTACGGACCTGCGCATCAACGGAAGAAAAGCGGACATGAACCAAATACGCGACACGGAACAAATCACACTGCGCGCCACAGGTCCCGTTCGCCTGCGGTATGAGACAACCATCAAGAATTCAGATGACAATCTTTTATCCGATAAGGATATCGTCCTCAAGGACAGTTGGTATCCCGTGGTGGATGGCTTCTGCACTTACGCGGTGCAGGCTGCCCTGCCCGGCGGATTTATCGGAATTTCCGAAGGGGAATGGCATGTAACGGCGACGCAGGGCGGGAAAGCGCTCTTTAAATCCGGGTTCAATCGGCCATACAGTGACGCCATCAGCCTGGTGGCCTCCAGGCGATTTGTCGTCGCTCGCGCCGTTATGGATGACATAGAAATCTATACATACTTTTTTAAGGAGGATGCAAGCCACTCCGCGCGGTTCATTGAAGCGGCGAAGCGCTATCTGACCATGTATCAGTCTATCATTGGCAAGTATCCCTACAAACGTTTATCGATTGTGGAGAATGCCACGCCGTCCGCCTACTCCATGCCGACCTTTGTCCTGATGTCGCAGGGGTACATCCGAAAGGAAAATATTGAGGACACGGCCCTGGGGCATGAGATTGTCCATCAGTGGTTTGGCAATTCCGTGTTTGCCGACTTTGAAAGGGGCAACTGGATTGAGGGATTGACGATTTATTTTGCCGATCACCGCTATGAAGAGCAGAATAAGGAAGACAAAAACTGCCGCAAAAGGATTCTGATCGGGTTTGAGAATTACGTGAGAGACAACAACGTCTTCCCCTTAAGCAAATTCACGGAACGCTTCGATTACACCTCCCGATCCATTGGGTACGGCAAATCAGCGATGGTTTTTCATATGCTGCGAATGCAATATGGAGACGACGCTTTTTACAGGGCCATCCGTCTTTTTGTTCAGGATAATTCTTTCCGTGTGGCTTCCTGGAAGGAATTGCAAAGCGCCTTTGAAGCCACGACAGGTGAAAACCTGACGGAGTATTTTCAACAGTGGGTCTATGATGTGGGGATTCCCTATCTGGGCATCGCCGATGTCCAGATAGGGAAGAAGGACAACCAATACGAGACCCGCTTTACCGTGCGGCAGAAGGGACAAAACTATAAGTTTTCTGTGCCGGTCACCTTTTATTTTAAAGACGGCAAGAGAATTGAACGTCTGACGCTTAAGCAAGAAACGAACAGCTTTGCATTTACTTTCGACGCGCCACCGACAGAAATTGTCCTCGATGAGCGCTACGATGTTTTCCGCAAGCTGACGACGCCGGAGATCCCGTCAACCATTGAGCGGTTGATTTCCGATGAAAAGGCCATTATTGTTTCCTCCCCGTCGAATATGCCTCTGTATGCGGATCTGGCCAAGGCCTTCGATAATCAGGGGGCGGTTTCGATGTTCGTGAACCAGCGATCGGACGTCTCGCGTAAATTTCTACACGGTGATGGTTTGGGGCGCAAAGTCTTTCTCGATCCCGAAGCAAAAGACTTCCAACGCGGATCAAACAGGGATTTTTCCGGAAAAGAGCGCAACAAACGCAGAATGAATTCTGCTTCGATGAATGCGGATGGCGGACAGGGTTTCCGCAGGCAGCGTCTGGAGCGAAATGCCGCGCGGCTGAAGGACGAGGAACTGGCCGCCGCATCCTTGCTGATTATGGGTCGGGATAACCCGCTACTGCGAAGGTTAGGGATCGAACCGCCGCTTTTCGATACCGGCTTCGGCCTGGCGGTGATGAAGAACCCCCGCAACCCGCGCAAGGTTGTCGCCGTCGCATCAGGTAAATCCAGGGTGGAGATTGATCTGGCCCAGGGACAAATTACGGATTACCGGAAATACAGCACAGTGACCTTCGACCAGGGCAATCTGGTCAGCAAAACATTGGAAAAATCGGATAACGGCATCAGGGTTGCCGTCACATATCCTTGATGATTGCATTTTTTCAGGACGTGTGTTTAAAAAAATAACAAAATAAGCAGAAATAAATTAATAGAAATCTCAGGAGAAATGAAAGGATGTTGAAACATTACATACTCAGGACCCTTGTGCTTGTGCTGGCTGTTTGTACTCTGTTTGTGTCCGGCTCCGGCCTTGCGTTCGGCGATACCGGCGTTACGCAGGAAAAACATCAATCCGTGCCAGTCGGCATCGCGGAAAGCGGCGCAATCTTTACACTGAATCGCTGTATCGAAATTGCGCTGGACAAGAATCCCGAAATCGCCGCCTCCAAATGGGATGTCGCCGCGGCGGACGCGCGTTATGACGCCGCCCGGTCCGCCTTCTGGCCGCAACTCAGTATTGAAGGCGGTTACCAGCGACACCTGGACGATCAAAGGTTGATTGCCGCCCGTTATAATGGAGAACCGGGCGTCTTCGACAGAAATTTAGTTCGGGGTGATGTAGTGGCGAAATGGACTCTTTTCGCGGGGGGGCGCATCAGTGACGAAGCCGCCTCTTCTGGAAAGTTCTCCGCCGCTGAAAAGAAAAAGTTTATCCGCACGCGGGATGAATTGATTTATGCGCTGACCGGCGTCTATTTTTCCGTCCTTGGACAGCAGAAGATTCTTGAATCTCTTAAATTCTCTCATCACGCGCTTGAGCTGAACAGGGAAAGGGTTGTTCAGCTCTATGAAGCCCAGAAAGTTGCCAAGGTTGACCTCTTGAGAATGGATGTGCGTCTGGCGGATTTGAATCAGACGATTTTAAAGGAAGAAAATACGCTGGCGATACAAAGACGTCTCCTGTTCAATTTGATGGGCTATGACGCCGTGCCGGAAAATGCGCGTTTGGAAGACAAAGCCAACCTGCCTGCCGAAGCACCCATCGATATTGCGCCATTGGTTGAGACCGCCCTGAAAAACCGGCCCGACTACCAGGCGGCCAAAGAAAGACTTGCGGCTCAGACCTTGCGGGTATCCGCGGCGCGCGCCGGACACTTGCCCGGCATCAACCTGGTGGGAACCTACGGCGTGCGCTATGCCCCCGGGCCGGATGATGTCGGAAAAAACACAGAATCGACGGAAGACATCGGCTCTGTCGGCGTTTTCTTATCCGTGCCCCTGTTCGAGGGAGGGCGCGTTTCGGCAAAAGTCCGCGAAGAGTCGGCGCTTCTGGCGGCGGCAAAAGACCGACTGAAAAAGCTGGAACTCCAGATTCGCCAGGAGACGGAAGCGGCCGCCCTCGACGTCCTATCCAATACGGCGCGGTTCAAGGCGACGGAAAAATCGATCGAGCAGGCGAAAGAAAGCCTTCGCATCGAGTCGATGAAATACGAACTGGGCAAGGGATCCATCACGGACCTTCTCGATGCTCAGGCCGCCTTGCTTCTGGCGGAAACCGGCAACTGTCGATCCTGCATTGATTATCACATATCCATAGCCAGACTGAAGCTGGCAACGGGAGGAGAATAATGAAAAAAAAGATATTGATCGTTTCCGGCATCCTGCTGCTGACCCTTGTTGCCTTGTTTGCCTGGAAATATTTCGGACAAACAAAACCGCCGGAAACAGCGGCAGTCAAAAGCCTGCCGGCCGTATCGGTGGCGGCGGTGACTTCCGGTTCCATCAGCCGGACCCTTGAAGTGGACGGCACGGTGGAGGCTGCGAGAATTGCCCGGATGTCTTCTCCCGCCGAAGGACCCATCATCAACTGCGGCGCTACAGTCCGCGAGGGCGATTCCGTAAAGCGTGGTCAGCGACTCGTCTGCATCGGTCGGGACAAGACCGTTAACGCCCAACTGGCGGCGGCCGAAGCGGATCTGGTGAGGGAAAAAGGCGAGTTGGATCGGGTAAAAAAACTGGTCGAAAACGGGGCCATTCCCGGCGATCAGTTGGAAATTGCCCGGGCCAGGCATGAAAATGTCAAGGCGCAGTTGGCCAGGATTGAGGAAAGCCGCACGGACTACATGATCAGCGCCCCCTGGAGCGGTTTGGTCTCGAAGGTCATGGTTGTTGAAGGTGATTATGTGTCTCCCCGGACCCCGCTGGTTGAAATATTCGACCCGGTAAGTCTTGTCGTCCGCTTTGCCGTGCCCGAGTCGGAGTCGCAAAACGTCCATATCGGAAACGGTCATGCCCTGTCCGTAACGCTCGATGCCTATCCCGGAAAAACCTTTCCGGGACGAATTATCCGCATTTATCCCAAGCTTGACCCGAGCACGCGCACCCGGCTCATCGAGGCGTCGCTGGCAAAGGATATTACGCTCACACCCGGGTTATTCGCCAGAATCAAGATGAAGGTGGAAACCCATGAAAACGCCGTGCTGGTTCCCGCCCAGGCTGTCATCGTCAATGCCAAAGGGGAAAGAATGGCCTTCATCGTTCAGGACGGAAAGGCGTCGGTAAGGAAGGTTACCACGGGAATCGAGGCAGATGGTCTCATCGAGGTTATCAGCGGAGTGAAGCCGGGCGAACAAATTGTCGTGGCCGGCAATGAAAAATTGAAGGACGGAATAGTCGTTAAGCTACTCGAAAAGAAAGACGGAGCCCGAGGAAAAGCGGATAACGCCAAACCTTCGGCGTCAGCTGCGAAAGGGACTCAGCCATGAAAATAACCGCTCTGGCCGTCAAACGGCGCATCGCCACTGCCGCGATTGTCATCACGCTGATTATTCTGGGCGGCTATGGTTTGTGGCAATTGCCCACCAATTTTCTTCCCGATATGACCTATCCCATGATCAAGGTCTATATCTACGCCCGGGGCGCCACGCCCGCGGAACTGGATGTGAACATCGCCGATCCCGTCGAGCGGCAGATGGCGTCGGTGGACGGCCTGGACTACCTGGAATCCTCCTCGATTGAGGGCATGTACACGCTGACGGCAAACTTCCAGTACGGCGTTTCCATTGACACAGCTTATCAGGACGCCCTGGCGGCCATGGCGAGGGTTGCCAGAAAGCTGCCCAAGGACATCGACCCGCCCATTGTGTTTAAAGCCGATCCGTCCCAGTTGCCCGTGATTCAACTCACCGTTTCCTCCGATCAGATGGATTTGGTGAAACTGCGCACGTGGGTGGACAAGTGGCTGCAAAACCAGATTATATCCGTACCAGGCGTTGCCGGGACGGATATCACCGGCGGGCTCAAACGGGAGATTCTGGTGCATCTGGACAATTCCGCACTGGAAAAATACGGGCTATCTCTTTCTGCTGTGACGAAAAGGCTGCAAGAGGAGAACATCGATCAATTTGGCGGCAGGATTACGGTCGGTCCCCGCGAATTTATCGCCCGGACGGTGGGCGAGTACCGGTCGCTCGATGAAATACGGGCGGTTGTGCTCAAGTCCGGTGCGACAGGCAGTGTGTATCTGCGCGACGTTGCCAAAGTTGAAGACGGCCATGAAGATACGCGCGTGATTACCCGCTTGGGCGGAAAACCTTGCGTCAAGTTAAGTGTGCTCAAACAGGCCGATGCCAACACCGTTGAAGTCGCCAAGGCCGTCGAACGGAAAATTGCGGAGCTTGCGGGCTCCCTGCCGAATGATATCCGCCTGGGCATTGTGGAAAACCAGGCGGACTACGTTACCGCCTCGCTCAACGGGGTGCGCAACGCCGCTGTCGAAGCCGCGGTTCTGATTATCCTCGTCGTTTACTTTTTTCTGGGAAGCTGGCGGCAGGTTTTGATCATGATGCTGGTTCTGCCCATGACCCTGATTATCAACTTCATCCTGATGAAGCTGGCCGGTTTTTCGCTCAATATTTTCTCTCTAGGCGGGCTGGTCGTCGCTCTCGGTGTCGTGCTGGACAATGCCATCGTCGTGGTGGAAAACATCACCCGATTGCGGCATGAAGGTGAGGCAGGCTCTGCGGAAGATCTGGCCATTTCCGGCGCCGCGCAGGTTGGCCCGGCCATCATCGCGGCCACGCTGGCCTTTCTGGCCGTTTTTCTGCCCTTTCTCCTGGTGCCCGGATTGATCAGTCTTCTTTTCCGGGAACTGATCCTGGTCATTGCGGGCATTGTTCTGGTCAGCCTGCTTCTGGCTCTGACGGCCACACCCATGTTGACGGCCCTTCTTTTGGGTAAACAATCGTCCGATTCATCCAGCCCGGGTTTCTTCGAGCGGTTTTTTGAAAGCGTCAAGGGCCGCTATGAGACCTTACTGCGGGCGGCGCTGGCCAGAAGAAAGCTTGTACTGGGCGTGTTTGGGGCCATATTAATTGCAGGCGGCGTGCTGTTCACGTTTTTGGGGAGCGAGTTTCTGCCTTCCATGGACGATGGCCGCATCCTGGTCAAGGTGAAGCTTCCGACGGGCGCTTCCGTGGCCGAAACGGACCGCATTCTCTCCGATATCGAGGGAAAAATCGCCAAAGATCCCCTGATCGAAAGTTATTTCACGCTGGCGGGCGCCAAGGTGGTGGGTCTCTATGCTTTTGAGATTGCCAATGAAGGAGAAATCAATATTCAGCTTGTCCCCCGTCACAAGCGGAAGGTCAGCACGGGAGAGTATATTCAAAAGTTGCGGCCTGTGGTTTCCAAAGTGCCGGTTCCGGGCGGTAATCTCATCGTCGCGCAAATGAAGATGAAGGGCATGCGCAAGATCGGCGAGGCGGACATCGAAGTAAAAATCAAGGGCGAGGACATCAAGGTTCTTTTCGATCTGGCGCGGAAAACCTCGGAGTCGATGAACACGCTGAAGCATTTTCGCAATGTTTACGTCTCCATGGATTTGACGAAACCCGAATACCAGATTCGCATTGACCGGGCTCGCGCGGCAAGCTTAGGCGTTACGGTCGCCGATATTGCCTCGACGGCGCAGACGCTCTTAAGCGGCGCCGTGCCGACGCGTTTTCGGGATGGGGAGGACTTTTATAATATCCGGGTAAGAATTCCGGAAAAGAATATCGTTTCCCGGCAGGATGTTGAAAACCTGATCATCAGCCGCACGAAAGGCGGCTATCTGCGGCTCAAGGATGTGGCGCAGGTCGTTCAAGCCACAGGCCCGGTGGAGATTCTCCGGGAAGATCAGGTCAAGGAAGTGATTGTCCGCGGCGATGCGGCGGATGTCAGTGTCGGGGTGGCGCTGGATGAATTGAAAAAAGCCATGGACAAGTTCGACCTGCCCGCGGGCTACGAGGTGCTCTATGGCGGGCAGGCCCAGATGATGCGGGATATGACAAAATCCATTGTGATGATTCTAGGGTTTGCCCTGTTTTTCGCCTTTGCGGTTCTGGCCGTCCAGTTCAACAGCCTGAAGCTTCCGGCGCTGGTCATGTCGGTCATCCCCTTCGGTCTGGCCGGAACGGTCCTGGCGCTTCTTTTGACCGGTATTCCTCTTGGCGCTACGTTGATCATCGGCATTCTGGTCGTCATCGCCTTGACCGTTAATCAGGGCGTGCTGCTGATTACGTTTACCGAATCTCTGCGGATACATGATAAACTATCGCCCCAGGAGGCGATCATTACCGCGGCAAAACTCCGCCTGCGGCCCGTGCTCATGCTCTCGTTTTGCTTTATTGCCGGACTCATCCCGCTAGCCCTCAATATCGAAGAGGGCGGGGATATGCTTCAGCCCATGGCCACAGGCGCCATCGGGGGACTGGCGCTGGGCTTGATGGTCACGCTGTTTCTCCTGCCGTCCCTCTATATGATCTTTACAGCGAGAAGCAAGGCGAAAGAAGGTTCATCATAAACTTTATCCCGGATGGGAGAGTAGAAGAAAGGAGCAACACGGTGGCATTAATTCAAGCACAAAACATTAACAAGGATTACCAGACGGAAGACGTCGCTGTTCACGCGCTTCAGGAGGTGAGCTTTGAAATCGAACCCGCCTCCTTCGTTTCGTTTGTCGGGCCTTCAGGAAGCGGCAAGACGACGATTCTCAATCTGATTGGCTGCCTCGACAAACCAACGGCGGGTAATCTGCGCATCGCCGACACCGAGGTTGTCGGTCTGGGGCGGAAGGAAGGTGCCGCCTTCCGGGGCAGGCATCTCGGCTTCATCTTTCAGGATTTCAACCTGATGCCCGTGCTGACGGTTTACGAAAATATCGAATATCCGCTGATCATGGTTCAAAACATTGCGCCGCAGCAGCGCAAGGAGCGGATTTCCCGTCTGCTTGCGGCAGTCGATATGACGGATCAGGCCCACAAGTACCCGCACCAAATCTCGGGAGGCCAAAAACAGCGTGTGGCCATTGCCAGAGCCCTGGTAACCAATCCTGCGTTGGTCCTGGCCGATGAACCCACGGCCAACTTGGATTCTCAGACGGCCTATGCCGTCATCGGTCTCATGAAGAAAATGCGCGACGATTTTGGAACAACCTTCATCTTCTCCACCCATGATATTAAAATCGTCGGCGAGGCGGAAGTCATCTTCCGGCTGGAAGACGGCAGGTTGACCGCAAAAGAGACGAAAGGAGGGGTAACATCATGATGAACCTTTTCAAAATTGCCATCCGCAATCTCATCCGCTATAAAAGAAGAACGTTGCTGACGGCATCGCTCATCACCATCGGCGTTGTTTTTGTCCTGGTCTTTGTATCCATCACCGGCTCATTTAAAGCCATGATGATCGGTCAGATCACCGATTCCATGCTGGGGCATCTCCAGATCCACCGCAAAGGTTACGTGGCTTCCATCGATAATCTGCCTTTGAATTTGAACATGAAACCCAAAGCCTATGCCAAAATTGCGACCGTTCTTTCCGCAACACCGGAAGTGGAATCTTTTTCACCCCGTCTTAAATTCGGCGGAATGTTCAGCAATTTTGTGGAGACGACCAACATCCGCCTAAACGGCGTCTATCCCGAGAAGGAGTTTCAGACAGTCCCTCTTTTGACCTCCCGCATAGTAGAAGGGAATAAAGTTCTGAACCGGGGTGAAATTATGATTCCCACCCTCTTGGCGAAGGGATTGAAGGTCAAGCTGGGTGATACAATTGTCATTGTGGCGACGAACGCGGACGGCTCCGTAAACGGCAAGCAGTTTGTCGTTTCCGGCATTCTGGAGAGCGCCACCGGCCCCGGCGGGCGCGATGGATATGTACACATTGAAGACGCTGCCGAAGTCCTTCGTATGCCCGAAGCGGAAATAAGCGAAGTGGCAATCCGGCTCAAAGATTTCAATCGCCTCCCCGCCGCAGTCAAGCAATTGGAGGGTAAAGTCGCGGGCGTTGTCAACAAAGAAGGGCGGCCCATGTTTGAGGTGCACTCCTGGGAACAGCTTTCCCCCTTCTTTAACATCGCCCGGATGATCGACGTCATGACCTTCTTTATCAAGATCATGCTCATTGCGATTGTTCTTATCAGTATTATGAACGTGATGATCATGGCCGTCTATGAACGGATTAGGGAAATCGGCACCATTGCCGCCATCGGCACGCTGCCCGGTAAGATCCGCTCCATGTTTATTATTGAGGGTTTCTGCCTCGGCATCGTTGGTGCCATCATTGGTGATCTCATGGGTATTGCCGTTGTCGTGATCATCAATCTGGTTGGCATCCATTTTGATTTCGCCCAACAGAAAGGCCTCCTTCTGAAAGCCACCCTTCAGCCATCTGATTTGCTGATCATATCGGTCATTGTCATTGTTGTTGCCGTGGTAGCGAGTCTTCAACCGGCTATCAAGGCGTCGAAAATGGAACCCATCGAGGCTTTGCGCCATGTCTAACCCTGAAGGAGATTAGTATGATTAAGAAAATAATGTTTATATCCTTGTTGATTGTATCCATGGCTAGCCCCGTATTTGCCATCGATGGCAAGGCGCTTCTGGAACAGGTGGACAGAAACCTTTCACCGGAATCCTACGAGTCCTATCGAAAGCTCATCAATATTGAGCCTTCCGGCGCGAAAAAGGAATTTACTCTTTTTACCGTTAAAAAGGGCGTTGATAAAGTCGCCTCACTGTTTATCGCCCCGGCCAGTGAAAAAGGCCGAAGCACGCTTCGGCTGGGTGACAATATGTGGCTCAACATTCCTAATATCGGCAAGCCGATTCGCATCACCAGCCTCCAGTCGGTTGTGGGTGGGGTGTTCAACAATGCCGACATTCTGCAACTGGATTACACCGCGGAATACGATGTGGGAAAGGTAGATGAGCAGGGTAAAGAGTATATCCTTTACCTTAAAGCAAAAACAAAAACCGTGGCCTATGACAAACTTAAGATTTGGGCGGACAAGGACAAGAAGCTGCCGACAAAGATTGAATGCCTGACAGAGGCAAACATGCTCATCAAAACCCTCTACTTCAAGGATGTAAAAGATTTTGGCGGCGGCATCGTCCGGCCAGCGGTAATTGAAACGGACAGTCCGCTGTATAAAGGGTACAAATCCGTTATAATTCTTGCCAAGGTAAAAAAGAAGAATTTTAAGGATGAAGTCTTTACGCTGACCTTTATGTCCAATCTGGAATCGTTACGATAATGAAACGGCGATGGGCTATCTTCCTGTTCTTTATGCTTTGGATATTACCGGCAGCCGCCGCTGCTGAGGAGACCTATACCTTCGATCCATCGGAAACAGAGAAGAAACCCTATCATATCGGCGGGTATCTGGAATTCAAGCCTGTCCTCTTCGGACTTGATCGGGACTCGGCCTTTTACCAACTGCGTTTCTTCGACAACCCCCGGGGATACAATCTACTGGAAGCAAACGGCAGGATTCAACTGGAAGGCAGTTATGAAAAGAGTATTTTCCGCGTCTATGCCAAGACCAATACAGATCTGAAATCATCTTATTCGGGAGAATCGGAGAGATCGACATTTTACGAACTCTATGGTTCTGTGAAGCCGTTGCCCAATCTCAAGTTTGATGTGGGCAAGAAAACCATGAAGTGGGGAAAGGGCTACGCCTGGAGCCCCGTGGCCTTTGTCGATAGACCGAAAGATTCGGACGATCCGGAGCAAGCGATGGAGGGCTATATTCTGGCGACGGCTGACTATATCAAAAGCTTTGAGGGGCCGCTGAAAACCTTTTCTTTCACGCCCGTAATCTTACCCGTTTATGATCATGTGAACAATGATTTTGGAAATAATTTCAAACTGAATACAGCCGGGCGATTTTATTTTCTTCTGTATGACACAGATATTGATGTGATGTTTCTGACAGGTGGCAGCAGACCTGACCGTTACGGAATGGACTTTTCCCGCAACATTACCACAAACTTTGAAATACACGGTGAGTTGGCTTACTTTCGAAGTTTTCAAAAAAGTGTATTAGATATTAACGGCAACCGCCATGCGGTGGAAGGTGATGCCGTAAGTTATGTTGTCGGCCTTCGCCACCTGACTTCATTTGATCTGACGACCATCATAGAGTACTATCATAATGGAACAGGCTTCAGTGTGGATGAGATGGAAAATTATTACAGTCTCATCAACCGGGGGTATAACATTTATCAGACATCGGGCAATGAGGCCATTTTGGGCAACGCCCTGCAAATGGCGGAAGGCGGCTATGGCCGGGCCAGCGCGATGGCCAACTATCTGTATGTGCGTTGCAGTCAGAAAGAGCCTTTTGACATCCTTTATTTTACGCCTTCCCTTACCTGGATGATGAATACGGACGATCAAAGCTTGTCCTTAACGCCGGAGCTTCTTTATACCGGTATCACCAATTGGGAATTGCGTCTCCGCACCGCTTTGATTGCAGGCCGAAGAAATTCAGACTTTGGTGAAAAACAAAATGACTACCGTGTTGAACTGCGAATAGGGTATTATTTCTAGATGGATTCATAAGTTCTGAAATACTGATACAGGACTTGTTATTTTTTCATCATTTTGTATAAAGAATATGGACGTAAACCGTTGGGCCTGACCACGCGGAGCCAAATGAGCCGACTTATCCGTCACGTTCAAACAGGGTCTCGCTATTTTAAAAAGATGTTTTCGGAAAGGATTGAAACAGATGAAATCGTTTTTACTTTGTTTCGTACCGCTTTTTGTGGCCTTTAACTCTATTGGTGTATTGCCGGTATTCATCAATCTGACCGAGGGTGTTGAAAAGAAGAAAGTCAGGAAGATCATCCTGCAATCCATGATCACGGCGCTGGCCGTGGCAATCGCCTTCGTGGCCGTGGGGATGGGAATATTCAGGTTTTTGAATATTACGGTTGCCGACTTTATGATCGCGGGCGGCACGCTTCTTTTCATCATTTCCATCCGGGATATTCTGGTTGCCGAGACAAAAACCTATATTGTTGACACCGACAGCGTCGGCGCCGTGCCGATCGGTGTGCCGCTGATCACCGGCCCGGCTGTTTTAACCACATCGCTTTTGTTGATCAATGAGCACAGTGTGGCCATCACATCGCTGGCCATTGCCGCGAATATTCTCATTGTCGGCGGCATTTTTTTTATGGCGCCACTCATCAACCGGGTGCTCGGGAAAACCGGTTCCAAGGCCATATCCAAAATCATCAGCCTGCTGCTGGCGGCTATCGGTGTGATGATTGTCCGCAAAGGCATCGCCATGTTTATCATGAAGGGAATTCAGTATTAACACCTTCATCAATCATGCAGACACAATCCCTCCCGTCCGGGCGGCGGAAAAATTTCCGCCGCCTTCATCCGGTAAGATGCTGAATGGTTTTCAACTTTCGCGTGGTATCAATGCTTGAGCGCTGAGACACTGCTAAGGTACATACTTAAAGGATACTCTCATTTTTACGCGGTATTCGACCACCTTGCCCTCTTCAACCCTCAAGTCCATCTCCTTCACTTCCGCAACCCGGACTTCCATCAGGCTCTTGGCCGCTGTTTCAACCGCTTTTTTGGCCGCGTCCTCCCATGATTTTTCACTGCCGCCGATAATTTCAATGACTTTGTAAATGCTGCTCATCTCTCGCTCCTTTCTTCTTAATGGGGTTAAAAGCCGTTAAACATTACACACCGGCTTTGAAAAGTCGGCAATACCGAAGAACGCTCAGCCGTCCATGGAAAGGATCAATGCCGAAAAGTCACTGTCCGCAGCGGATCGGCGACAACATAAAACCTTTGAAAAACTCCCTTCATCGGTTATTCCCCGAAAATGGGAATCTAAAAACTAATTAAAAAAACTGGATTCCCGCCTTCGCGGGACAAATACAATGAGAATACCGTTTGAAAATCAGGTTAAAACTTTATCGCCAGAATGAAGATGGAGGAGGTGAAGCAGCCGGGGATGGTGATCATGATCAAACTTTGTTGCCATTATACCTCTTTCTGAAAAAACGTCAATCCCGGACATCCTGGAAGAGGCATCAAAAATATCCCGTTTCCGGCAAGGCATTGAAATGGCCTTAATGGCCGCAGGACGAGCAGTTCGATGAGGAACAGGACGAACAGCCGGAACTGCCGGATGCGCCCGCCGAAGCGGAGCTGCCCGACTGCAATGATCCGCTCCTGCCCTTGCCGACCTTGGAAATCAGCTTGCGGGTTTTTTTGGACTTGCACTTCGGGCAAACGGCGTTCGGTTTCTCGCTGAGACTCAGCGTAACCACTTCGAATTCTTTTTTGCATTTGTCGCATTGATATTCATAAATAGGCATAACCACATATCCCTTACGTGTTTCTTTCAATCTAGAGATTCAAAAGGAAAAAGTCAATACCCGTGAGGAGATTTATCCGGAAATCGTCCTGAAATTGTTTATGAAATTGTTTATTGACAGGCCGAAGTCTTCTTTCTATACTGCGACGCGATAAAAAATGAGTTCTTACTCTTAAATACTTAATTGATTGAAAGGACGCCATGAAGAAAAAAGATCAGTCACAATCGATTTATACGAAATCCATCCACGCGGGAGAGGACCGGGCGCGCTATGCCGATTCCATCACCACGCCTATTGTTCAGTCCTCCACCTATTCCTTTAAAGACAGCAAGGAAATTGAAGCCTATACCAAGAATGATAAAAAACGCTACGAATACGGGAGATACGGGAATCCGACGGAGAAGGTCGCGGAAAGACGCCTGGCGGAACTCGACTGCGCCGAAGAAGCCCTGATGTTTTCTTCGGGCATGATGGCCATCACCACCACCATTCTGGCGCTGGTGCAGTCCGGGGATCATATTGTGATTACCGATGATTGTTACGGAAAAACGCTGGAATTCTGCCGATCCTATCTGAAGAGATTTGGCATTGAATGCACCATCGTGCCTTTCGGCGATTACGATGTGATGGATGCTTCCATCAAAAAGAACACCCGTTTCATTTTTTCGGAATCTCCGACCAATCCGTATCTTAATGTGTTCGATATGGTCAAATTCAAGCAGATCGGGGACAAGCACAAGGTCATTACGATCATTGATTCCACGTTTGCCACGCCGTTCAATCAGCGGCCGCTGGACTACGGCATCGACCTGGTCATTCACAGCGCCACAAAATATCTGGCCGGGCATAACGATATTCTGGCGGGCGTGCTTCTGGGAAAAAAGGAGCTGGTCAGCAAGGTCCGCGAGTTGCACAAATCAATGGGCGGCGTCATCGACCCGCATTGCTGTTATCTGCTCCTGCGCGGGCTGAAAACATTTCCGCTGAGAGTGAAAACGCAAAATGAAAGTGCCCTGCGGATTGCCGAATATCTGGAGGCTCATCCGAAAGTTGAAAGAGCCTATTATCCCTTTCTGAAAAGCCACGCTCATTATCAGATTGCCAGAGAGCAGATGAAAGGCGGCGGCGGCGTTGTCACTTTCACCGTCAAAGGCGATCTGGATGCGGCGAAAAGATTCATGGATTCGCTCGAAATGATCTATATCGCGCCCAGCCTGGGCGGCGTGGAGACGCTGATCACGCATCCCGCGACAGTGACCTATTACCGCTACACCCGGGAACAGCGCTACGACCTCGGCATCGTGGATAATCTTTTCCGTCTGGCCGTGGGCATTGAAGACGTAGAAGATATTATCGCCGATCTGGAAAGAGGATTTGCCAGCATCTGATCCCGGATCGCGCGTTCGATGTCAGGCGGCAGCCGTTATTTTTTATCTTCTCTCGCAAGAAATCCGGCTCTCGCGTATGTCGGCGCCGGATAGGAATAAAATCCCTTTTTCGTTTTGGCGCCAAGTTCTCCCCGATCGACATACTGTTTCAGAAAGTCCGCATTCACCTGCGCCTGATCAGCCTGGACATCCGAAGGATGATTTGCCCAGTAGTCGGTGACGTGCCATACGGTCTTCAGGCCCATCTGGTCCATCATGCCGAAGGGTCCTATGGGCATGCCCATAACACCCATCCAGGCGCGATCAACGTCTTCAACGCTGGCCACGCCGCTGGTGACAAGCGTCAGAGCGGTCGTGCATAAATTGGACAGCATGGCATTGAACACGTAGCCGTTGCTCTCCTTGTGGAGCATGATCGGAGTCTGGCCGATGCTGACGGCAAATTCGCGCACCAGTTCGGTCACCGCCGGATCGGTTCCCGGATGCGGCATGATGTCCACCACATTGGAGACCCGCGCGTCATGGAAATGAAGCGCCGCAAACTTTTCCGGCCTGCCTGTAGCTTTGGCGAACATGGAGGGCATGAGGAGCGACGTGTTGGTGGTGAAAATCGTCCGTTCCGGGCAGAGTTCGTTGAACCGGGCGAAGACCTTTGACTTCATCTCAGGGTCTTCCGGCACGGACTCGCTGATGATGTCGGCGTCTTTCGCCGCCGCCTTCGGGTCCGACGTGGCGGTTATCCGGCCCATAATCATTTGAAGTTGCTCTATTGTAATTCTGCCGATAGGCACAAAAAAGGAAGCCCCCAGCTTTTCCATGCGCTTCACGGAAGCCTTCAAAATATCGTCCGAAATATCATAGAGCGTCACTTGATAACCGTGCATGGCGCACACAAAGCCTATCTGCTGACCCATGGTGCCCGCTCCCAGGATAAGTACTTTTTTTATGTCTGTGAGTTTCATTGGTTTCTCCTTTCTTTCCAGCTCCCGGATGCCCTGCCTTTCCGGCATCGTCAAGGCGTTATTTCCATGACCAGTTCCCCGCTTTTTGACGGATCGTATCCGCCGAGCGCCGCAACCCTGTCGCGGAACTGCCGGGAACGGATCGTATTCAGCACGGCCCGGATATTCGGATCCCGCAGAAAATCGGTCGGTATCACCAGGTCGTATTGTTCCCGGTCCATGGGAATAAAGTCCAGATCAAGGGCTTTTGCGGCGGCGTAAATGGCCATGCCGCAGTCGGCTGCGCCGCTCAGGACATCGACGGCCACGGACATATGCGTAAATTCCTCATGATCATAGCCTTTGATGGATTCAGGTTTTATGCCCGAGCGGGCCAGATTGTAATCGAACAGGATGCGGGTGCCCGAACCGGCCTGCCGGTTGACGTATAAGATATCGTCGCGCATGAGATCCGTGATTCCCCGGATACCCTTCGGGTTGTTCTTCTGAATGATCAGGCCCTGATCTCTGAGAACGAGGTGAAAGAGGCTTACCCGGACGCCTTTCAGGTATCGTTTGATGTAGGAAATATTATATTCGCCCGTTTCAGTGTCCAGAAGATGCGAGCCCGCGAAATGGCAGATCCCCTTCCGGACGGCAATCAGGCCGCCGAGACTTCCCACGTTTCCCGACGAAATCCGGATGTTCTTTCCCGTGGCCAGTCTGACTTCATCGGCAAGAACATCAATCGTGATGTCATGGCTGCCGATAACGACAATGGTATTTTTCAACTCTTCATCTTCGACAAGAAGGTCCGCTTTTATTTCTTCATCCTGGCTGACGCCTTCTGAAAAGGGCGGAATGCGGATAATGCCTTCCGCGCGGGTCAACGTGGTAATCGACCCCGCCGACCGGGGAAGCGGCGTGGCGATGCAAAGGTCTCCGACCTTGCCGATGTTGACGCGGACGAATTCTTCGGTTCCCAGTTTTGAAGGGATGGCTCTGGATGCTCTGACCGGAATGGACCGGCCCTGCGGAGGAGTCAGGCCCTGAAGGTTGAAAAGAAGGGGCCTGGCGAATTGTTCAAAAGCGAGGATGGCGGAAACGGGATAGCCCGGAATTCCGATAACCGGTTTCCCCTGGATCGTGCCCAGAATCGTCGGCTTTCCCGGCATCATGGCAACGCCGTGGACCAGAACTTCGCCTGCTTCCGCCAGAATACCCGCCGTGTAATCCTTCGAGCCCGCCGATGATCCGGCGTTGATCAGGATCAGATCCGCATCGGAATCCGCCGCTTTTAAAAGGACCTCCTTTATCGCGCCCTCCTCATCGGGAGTAATGTCGAAAACATGCGGTTCCCCGTGCGCCTCACGCACCAGTCCCGACAGTGTGATGGAATTCGAGTCGATGATCCGGTTGCTTTTCAACTGGCCGAAATCCGTGACATCCCGATAGCCGACAATTTCCGTTCCGGTGGGGATAATAATTACTTTGGGCTTCCTGCGGACCATCAGTTTGAAAACACCAGCGGCGACAAGCGCCCCCATGTCGTAGGGGCGAATCACATGGTTTTGCGGAAACAGAAGCTGCGTGGCGATGATATCTTCCCCCACCTTCCGGATATTCTGCCAGGGATAGGCCGGCGACATGATCTCAATACGCGCCGCATCCAGTTCATGGATTTTTTCCACCATGATCACGGCATTATACCCCTCCGGCAGGGCATGGCCCGTATTGATCCACACGGCATCGTCGCCCGTTTTCAGGATTTTCGGAGTCTGTTCCGCAGCCCCGTAAGTCGCTTCCGCCCTCACGGCAATGCCGTCCATGGCGGCTGAGTGATAGGTGGGCGCGGAGACTCCCGCGTAAACGGGTCCGGACGTGACGCGCCCCAGAGCGTCTTCCGTATGGATCTGCTCCGGAGGCGTTTTCTTTTCCCGCCAGACCTGAGAAAAGATTTCCCGGGCCTCCTCAAGCCCCTTCATGGCCAGATAGACATTTCTTTTCATTTATGCCTCTTATTTAAAGGGTTTGAAGAGCATCACCGGAACGGTCTGCCCTTTGTAGAGCCCTTCCGTGTTTCTATCGATCTTTACCAATCCGTGGGCTTCAACCAGTGTGGAGATCAACCCTGATTTGCCGAAAATCGGTTCCGCAAAAATCCGCCCGTCCCGCCTGTTCAGCTTGACCCGGATGTAATCGTCTCTGCCGCTTGCCGATTCGATGTTTCGTTCCAGCTCAGCCTGCACGTATTGATGATGGTCGCCGGATGTTCTTTCTTCTCCGGACAATCGTGCTAAAAAAGGGTCTAAAAATATTTCCGCAACAATCATGGCCGCGGCAACATGGCCGGGTAGCCCGAACAGGGCCTTGTTGCCGATTCTGGCGATAATGGTCGGCTTCCCGGGACTTACCGCGATGCCGTGAACAAGCAGTTGCATGCCGGCAAAAGATTCCAGAACTTTCACGGTCATATCCCTGGAGCCGACGGAACTTCCGCCGGATATCCACACGGTGTCGCAGGTCTCAATGGCAATGCCTACGGTTTCCCGCATTTTGTCAAAGTCGTCTTTGCATAACCCCATGTTGACGGGAACCGCACCCGCCTGACTGCAAAAAGCGCTCAGGGTATAACTGTTGATGTCGCGCACCTGTCCGGGTTCAGGTTTCTGATCGATGGGAATGACTTCGTCCCCGGTGGAGATAATGGCGACCTTCGGCTTTTTATAGACAGGGATCTTCTGAATGCCCAGGCCGGCGAGAACGCCGATATCCTGGGGTCTGAGAACGGCGCTTTTTTGAAAAATAACAGCCCCTTTTTGAAAATCGTCGCCCTTTCCGATGACATTTTCCATGGGGGCCACCGTGCGGCTCACCTCGATGGTCTTTTCGTCTACGCTGTGACAGTATTCGATCATGACTACCGCATCCGCGCCGTCCGGAATCATGCCGCCCGTTGATATCCGGATGGCCGTTCCCGGAGTGACTACGTCTGTAGGCGCACGGCCCATGACCACCTCGCCCGCCAGTTCCAGGAAGGCCGGAAGGCTGTCGGAAGCGCCGAAGGTGTCCTTCGCCCGGACCGCATAACCGTCCATCGACGATCTTGAAAAATTCGGCATGTCTTCTTCGGCCGCAACCGCGTTGCTTAGAACACGATTAAGGGCATTACTGATTTGGATGGTTTCGGCGCCTGCCGGGTCGAAGTCCCGTAATATCTCAAGGACCTCTTCGGATGTTTTGACTGTAAAAAACAAAAGATGCCACCTCCAGGGAGCGTCGTGATTTCCGGATGATGGAAATGTCGCGGCCGCCCTGCGATGCTTCTAACAAATTCACCCTGAAATGTGAATATAAACTTTATTCCAGCCTTGCCTCAAATCTCCTTTGGTTCATTGGTTCTATGAATGGAGAATTCTGCCGGCATCTTTAAAATCGTAATTTCCTATTTTCTCCACGCGGGTTTTAAACTGGTCCGACTGAAGTGTTTCAATAAAAAACTGAATCGCCGGTTGAAAAAACGTGTTTTTATCCAGAACCATGTCAAAGCGCTCGCTGACCAGAGGCTGGAATTTCAAATCCAGTATTTTCGCCACGGCGGCCGATGCAATTCCGACATTCGCCTCACCCGAAATGAGAGAAAGTCCGACTTCAAAATGGGTATAGACCTCATTGTCAAAACCCGGAATATCGCCGGAAGATATGCCTCTGTTGTTCAGTTCATCATCCAGCAGCATTCTGACGCCTGAGCCGTTCTGCCGGTTGACAAAGCGAATCTTCCGATTCGCGAGACTTTCCCAGCCATGAAAAATATCCGCCCCGGATTTGGCGATCAGAAAACCGATTTGACGATAAAAAAGATTTACGACGACCGGTTGACGATCCGGACAGTACCGTTTTAAATAAGGCGTGTTGTAATCGCCGGTCTGCGAATCGAAAAGGTGGGAAAAAGCAATATCCGTCAAACCCGTATTGAACGCTTTCAAACCATTGACGCTGCCGGTACTGGCGGAAAAGATATTAAAGGCCGGATGATTTTTTTTGATGGCCGTCAGAAGGAGGTCCAGCACCGGATCATTGCTTCCTGACGCTAACAGCGCGCCTTCGATTTGATCGACTTTTTTTCTGGCCTTTTGGAGACCGTCCTGCGCGCTGGTTTGGATCCACTCATCAATGAGATTGACGGGGAAAATCCACTTGCCGGTTACCTTCGTGCAGGGAATTTTTCCGGATTTAATGAGCAGATAAACCTGCTTTTCATGAATATCAAGATACCGGGCAACTTCTCTGGTGCTCATCAATTCGATAGACATAGTTCTCCGATTTTCAATGGTTGTCCCGCGGATTTATTTGCCATCTTCCCGAATCAATTTCTTAAAGTCCTGATCAGCCGTGCGTATAGGACATCTCCAGTTTCTTAGCCGCGGCATAGAGTCCGTGCAGTTGATGGATGGCTTTAAGAATACGATCCCTTCCCTCGCCGAAAACCACTCTTCCGTTTTTTTCAATCCAGATTTTGCACTTGGTTTCCACCAGGAATCCCCTCTAAACGCTTGCAGGTGTTTGTTTGCACGGAGGATAACCACAAACGGTCAAGCAGTCAATATGTGCCATTATTGATATAAGTCATAATTGATAGAATTGACAAGAATATCAGATATTTCTATAACCCCCGTCGAAAGAATATAACTCTTATGAGTTTTGAATAAAAGCGTTGCACAGATTATTGCAGACAGGAGATGGAAATGGAAATGGAAAAAAAGATTACATTTACAATTGACGGGCGGGAAGTATCGGCCAATCCGGGACAAACCATTCTGGATTGCGCACGAAGTATCGGTATTTATATACCAACTCTTTGCCACTACCAGAACACAACCAATGTCGGCGCCTGCCGGGTGTGCGTGGTGGAAGTGGAAAACGCCCGCAGTCTGGTGGCCTCCTGCTGCATGCCGGTGGCGCCGAATATGGTCGTGCGCACCGATACGCCGGCGGTTCGCGCCGCCCAGAGGATGATCGTTGAATTATTATGGTCGTCCGGCGACCACAATTGCCTGACCTGCGAACAAAACGGCCAGTGTGAACTTCAGGATCTGGTTTACCGGTTGCAGATTGACAAGCCGCGCTTTGAAATAAAACCTCCCGGTTATGCAATCGAAGACAACAATACCATGATTTCGCGCGATCTGAACAAGTGTATCCTTTGCGGACGCTGCGTTCGCGCCTGCAATGAAATTCAGGTCAACGAAGTGCTGGATTTCTCCATGCGCAGTTCAGATGCCAAAGTGGGACCGGCGCTTGATGATGATTACATTCATTCGTCCTGCGTCTTTTGCGGCGAATGCGCGCAGGTGTGTCCCACCGGCGCCATCACCTTTAAACAGGCGAAATTCGCGGGCCGTCCCTGGGAGTTGAAAAAAACCCGCACCACCTGCGCCTATTGCGGCGTCGGCTGCCAGATGGACCTTTATACAAAGGACAACAAAATCGTCAAAGTCATGGGCAACCGCGAATACGGCACACCCAATCAGGGCAGCCTCTGCGTCAAAGGACGGTTCGGCATGGATTTCGTCTCCCATCCCGACCGTTTGAAAAAACCGCTCATCCGCCGCAGGAAAGGCGAAGACCTCACGGAAGCCACCTGGGACGAAGCTTATACGTTCATCGCCGATAAACTGACGGCGATCAAAAAAGCAAACGGCCCGGACAGCATCGCCGGGCTCTCTTCCGCGCGCTGCACCAACGAAGAAAACTATCTTTTCCAGAAATTCATGAGAGCAGGCATCGGAACCAACAACGTCGATCACTGCGCCCGTCTCTGACACTCCGTAACGGTGGCCGGTCTGGCCGCCACATTCGGCAGCGGGGCAATGACCAATTCGATTGATGAACTGGAATACACGGATTTAATTCTGGCGACGGGAACCAATACGACGGAAAATCATCCCGTCATCGGCATGAAAATCAAGCGCGCCGTCAAACAGAATAGAACCAAACTGATCGTTATCGATCCGCGGGAAATTGACCTGGTCAAATACGCCGACATCTGGCTTCGTCAAAAACCGGGAACGGACGTGGCGGTTTTCAACGGCCTGATGAACGTGATTATTGCGGAAAACCTGTATAACAAGGAATACGTGGCCCGGCGCACGGAAGGATTCGACGCGCTCAAAGCGGTTGTCGCCAAATATACCCCCGAGTATGTCGAAAAGATTTCCGGCGTGCCGGCGGAAGATCTGAAAAAAGCCGCCCGCCTGTATGCCAACGCCGGCCGCGCCAGCATCATTTACGCAATGGGCATCACCCAGCACATCAGCGGTACGGACAACGTGAAGAGCACCGCCAATCTCTCGATGCTCTGCGGCAATGTCGGCATTGAAGGCGGCGGCGTCAATCCGCTGCGCGGCCAGAATAATGTTCAGGGCGCCTGCGACATGGGCGGCCTGCCCAATGTTTTCCCGGCTTATCAGCAGGTTGCCAATGAAGACATCCGCAAGAAATTTGAAGCGGCCTGGGGCGCGACCCTTTCCCCCAAACCGGGACTGACCCTCATGGAAATCATGGCGGCGGCCGGCAGCGGCAAGATCAAGGGGCTTTATATCATGGGCGAAAATCCGCTCCTTTCCGACCCGGATCTGCATCACGTCAAAAAAGAACTGCAGAAACTGGATTTGATGATCGTCCAGGATATTTTCCTGACCGAAACGGCGCAAATCGCCGATGTGGTCCTGCCCGTAAATGCCTTTGCCGAAAAAGACGGAACCTTCTCCAATACCGAACGGCGCGTCCAGCGCGTGCGCAAAGCGATTGAACCGCCCGGAGAAGCGAAAACGGACTGGGAGGTCATTTGCGGCATTTCCAATAAAATGGGCTATCCGATGCCCTACACGTCCGCCAAAGAAATTTTTGAAGAAGTCAGGACTTTTACGCCAAGTTATGCCGGCATCACGTACGAACGGCTGGAAAAAGAAGGCATCCAGTGGCCCTGCCCGACTGCCGAGCATCAGGGCACGAAATTCCTGCATAAGGATAAATTCTCGCGCGGGCTGGGACTGTTTACGGCCCTTGAATTTATACCGCCCAACGAACTGCCGGATAAAGAATATCCGTTCCTGCTTTCGACGGGGCGCGTCCTTTATCATTATCACACCGGCACTATGACGACGCGGGCGCAGGGCCCCTCCGAACGCTGTCCGGAAAGCCTGGTTGAAATCAATCCGGTGGATGCTGATAAACTGCGCATCGCCGACGGACAAATGGTCAAAGTCACCTCCCGACGCGGCAATGTTGAAGCCAGAGCCCGCCTCACGGCAAAGAGCGCGCCGGGATCGATTTTCATGAACTTCCATTTCACCCAGGTGCCCGTGAATCTCCTGACGAACCCGGCGCTTGACCCGACAGGCAAGATTCCGGAATATAAAGTCTGCGCGGTGAAGCTCGAAGCGGCGTAACCACCTGCCGGAACTACCCATCACAAAAAACCCCGCGGATAAAAATCCGCGGGGTTTTAATGCATTTATAACTTATAGCCTTTCTAGAACGTCAGCGTCAGCTTGTTGACGACCAGATAATCGTTGTTCAGATCATTAGCATCGGAATAGCCTTTATAGAACTTACCGGTAAAGAAGTAACCAGCGCCCAGCATATAAGACAGATTATTGGTAATCTTGTATGTTGCTATTAAGTCAATTTCCCATCCGTAATCATTATAAAGATAGCGCGGGTCATTTTTCTTATCGGCGTTGGCATAGGAAACAGAGGCCATGATATCCAGTTTATCAACCGGTTTCACACCGGCTCTACCCTGAAAGAACCAGGCATTGCCCATTCCCGCGCCGGGGTCCATCGTGCCATCGTAACCAGTGAGAAAGCCGGCCCACTGGCCTCGATCATGGTAGCTGGACATGATCAGGCAGGGATTCCAGTCAAAACCGCCGCTGATGAGGTTGCCTTCAATTTTATCATTTGTTCCCGGGTCATCACCGGACATATAAGCAAAGCTGCCGCCCGCATAGAACATGCCGAAATCGGCCGTTGCATCAATCCAGCCGGATATACTCTCAAGTTTTACCTCATTAATGGAGGGTGCTTCATACTTCTGATTGCCTGTGAGGTAATTGAATTCCGCCTGCAGAGCCACTGGACCGATTTTGGCAATTGCATAGGGGGTAAACAGGAAATAGGTTTTTTTGTACTGCATTGCCGTCACAGGACGCTGACTGGCATAATTATAATAGTTAACGTTCAAACCCGCTTTGCCGCTTTTCCAGTTGTAAACCCCTTCGATACCGTATTTATCGTTGTCCGTATCGGCGGTGACGCCGGGCAAGTTAGCTGTGCTGCTGAGCTCTCTATCCTTTGTGTAGGCCAGATTGAGTGTTGCGGGACCGAAGCTGTGTGAATACTTGATTCTTCCCTTGGGCAGATAGCTGTTGCCAAAGATGGTTCCCGTGGCGCCGTCATTCATATAACCGACATCGAAAGTACCGATGGGTGACTGATAATCAATGTAAACCCAGTCGAAAGCGATGTTTTCATTTTCCGCGACAGTTCCGGCGGAGTCGTAAGCCAGTCCTGTGCCAACAGGGCTTCTGCTTGCCCCCCAGGCTCGTTCCATGGCGTCAAGCCGGGTAACCAGGGTTAACCCGTTCGCAACGGTGAAGTCTGTTCTGACTCTTAATCTCTGGTAATAGAAAGCGGTGCTGAGATTCCTGCTCTGAAAGGCAACATCATTTTTATTCAACGTCGTTTTATCCAGATACATCCCTGCCGCATAATATTCGCCGCTGAACTTGATGTCCGCAGCGAAAACCGTTGTGCTGAAGGCCGCAATCAGCCCCAGCGATAGCAAAACCAACCAAAATCTTTTCATCTTATCCTCCAAAATCATTTTTTTCACTCAATGCGATTTCCAGTTTGAATTTTAACGATATTCAGAATTAAAAATCAGTATATAACATTGAGAAATATATATTTAGCACTATATATACCGCAAATCAGGTACGATATATTAAGCACACCTGTCAAGAAAAAATTTGGTTTTATCTCAATGTCGGCGGAAAAAAAGTTGATCGCAAAACTTGCAACCCGGCGCTTGACCCGACAGGCAAGATTCCGGAATATAAAATCTGCGCGGTGAAGCACAAAGCGGCATAACCAATAATAAAATAACCCGAACAAAATAAAAAATATGCCTCTGAAAAGAGGCATATTTTTTTGTCTTGAGACTCAAATTAAAAAAATATTTTAATCATAAATAAATAGAAATCCCTCTTGAGGGGGGGGGGTATCTTCTTCTTTCTCCGTTAATATTTATCAAAAGTCTCTTGACAATATCAAATTAATACTTTAAATGTACATTTGAAATACAAATGGGGGATAAAATTAGAATGCCAAGAGAAGATACCGTAAGGACACGTAAAAGTCTTTTGGATGCAGCATGTGAGATATTCGCCCAAAAGGGCTATCGCGATACGACTATCGCGGAAATCAGCAAACAGGCCGGCACAAACATCGCGGCTGTCAATTACCACTTCCGCAATAAAGAAACCCTTTATGTCGAAGCATGGCGATGTGCTTTTCACGAATCGCTGAAAGCTTACCCGCCGGATGGAGGTGTAAGCGATAATGCACCGGCTGAAGAACGCTTCCGGGCGCATGTAAAAGCAACAATTGGAAGACTGGCTGATAAAAACAACAAGGAATTCTGGTTTGTGCAGAGGGAATTTGCCAATCCCACCGGGCTCTTGGAAGAAGTAATGAGGGAAGAAATTAACCCCATTCGGAAGAAAATGGATGGTCTGGTTAGGGAATTACTTGCTCCGCTTGTCTCAGATAAGGATATAAATTTCTGCGAAACGAGCATCATCAGCCAGTGTATCAATCCCATGGTTGCGGGAAGCAAATCACAGGGAAACGACAAATTAAAAGCAGGTCCGCCTAAAATAAAAGATATTAATAGTTATGTGGAGCATGTTGTAAACTTCTCCCTGGCCGGAATACAGGCCGTTCGCAAGAGCGCGGAATTAAAAACCAGTCATGCGAGAAACAATAAAGCGTCAAAAAGATAAGAACAGGTAAATCAATGAAGTCTTCACATGGAAATAAATTCGTTCAATTGGCATCAACGATATTATTAGTGCTTTTAATCACAGTTGTTTCCGGTTGCCTTGCAGTGGGTCCCGACTATGTCCGTCCCGATACAACCGTAAATAAGGATTGGAACACGAAACTAAAGAGAGATTCAGATAATAAGGAAACGGATACTAATAATTTAGCAGTCTGGTGGAATGCTCTTGGCGATCCGAAGCTCTCGATCTTAATTGAGCGTGCGGAAAAAGGTAATCTTGATTTGAAGAAGGTTCAGGCAAAGATTCGTGAAGCACGTGCCCGGCGGGGAATAGCCAAAGCAGGCTTCTTTCCGACGCTCAACGCGACGGGAAGCGCCAAACGCAGCAAAGGCAGCGAGGACAGCGGAGGCGGCACAACCAACGATCTTTATGCCGCGGGCTTTGATGCATCATGGGAGCTGGATATTTTCGGTGGCGTTCGCCGTTCCGTGGAGGCGACACAGGCAAATCTTGAGGCGAGTCAGGAAGACCGACGTGATGTTCTCGTCTCGCTTTTGGCCGAAGTGGCAACAAACTACATTGATGTGCGAACCTACCAGACCAGGCTTGCCCTGGCCGAGAAAAATCTAAAAACACAGGAGGAAACATACCAGTTGACCGTATGGCGCAATCAGGCGGGGTTGAGTGATGAATTAGCGGTACAACAGGCCCGCTACAACCTTGAAAACACACGTTCCACTATACCGACTCTGCAAACAGGACTTGAGGAAGCCATGAACCGCATTGCGGTTCTCATGGGAGAGCAGCCGGGAAAGATTCATGAAGAGCTTACGAAGCGGGAACACATACCGGTTACGCCGCTGAACATCGCGGTTGGAGTGCCTGCCGATGTTTTGCGGCGGCGTCCCGATATAAGAAGGGCGGAACGCAACCTGGCTTCGCAGACGGCCACGGTTGGCGTGGCTGTAGCGGATCTTTATCCCAAGTTTACATTAAGCGGCACCATCGGACTGGAAGCCCTTTCGATGGGCAATCTGTTTTTATCGGGCAGCAGTACCTATGGTTTTGGTCCCGGTATCACCATGCCGATTTTCGCCGGTGGATCTATACGCCAGAACATAGAAGTGCAGTCAGCGCTGCAGGAGCAGTATCTGATTGCTTATGAAACAACCGTACTCAATGCACTGGAGGAAGTGGAAAATGCCCTCACCGCATATGCAGAGGAACAACACCGTAAACAAACTTTAACTGATGCTGCCGCGGCGGCGAAACAGGCGGCTGAGCTGGCGAAGAACAAATATCAATCAGGTCTGATAGCTTTCGGCGACGTACTGGATGCCCAGCGTTCGCTTTTGTCATTTGAGGATGAACTGGCTAAAAGCGAGGGGACGGTTACCACCAATCTGATAAGCCTGTACAAGGCCCTGGGTGGCGGATGGAAATCAACTGCAAATAATAATTAAATAAAATATTTTTAAACAGGAAGTAAACAATGGAAACAAAACAGGATGAAGAAACCAATATTGCCAAAACGCTGGAAATGGACCACTTGCCGGGCAATAGAAAAATACCCAAACGATGGATGATTGCGGCAATTTTAATAACGATCGTTGTTGTAATTGCTCTTATCTTCTGGAAAGGATCAAATTCGTCTTCTGACGTTAAATATAAGACCCAGGAAGCACAGCGCGGAGATCTGACGGTCATCGTCACGGCCACAGGCACCTTAAAGCCAACCAACAATGAGGTGAGCGTCGGCAGCGAACTCTCCGGCATCGTCAAAACGGTTGAAGTGGATTACAACAGCAAAGTGAAGGTCGGCCAAATCCTGGCAAGGCTCGATACTACGAAACTGGAGACGCAGATAATGCAGTACAAAGCATCTCTGGAGGCGGCGCAGGCGAAAGTTCTGCAAACGCAGGCAACGATCAAGGAGGCCAGCAGCAAATTTATGCAGTATCAGAAAGTGAAAGCGTTGAGCAATAACAAAGTTCCCTCGCAAGCTGATATGGATGCTCAGGAGGCAACACTGGCGAGGGCCATAGCTGACGACGCCGGCGCAAAGGCGTCCGTCTCACAGGCAAAAGCCGCCCTGGCCACCTTCGAGGCAGACCTTTCCAAATCCATCATCCGCTCGCCTATCAATGGCGTTGTCCTTACGCGTAGCGTGGAACCGGGACAGACCGTTGCCGCGGCCATGACGGCGCCGACGTTGTTTACCCTGGCCGCGGATTTGACAAAAATGGAACTTCACGTCAATGTTGATGAGGCCGATGTGAGTCATATACAGGAAGGCCAAAAGGCCACCTTCTCTGTTGCCGCCTACCCGAATCGGACCTTCGATGCCCGGATAGTTCGCGCCAATTACGGATCATCTACGACATCGGGAGTTGTAACGTATGAAACCGTCCTGAAAGTGGACAATTCTGATTTACTCCTGCGGCCGGGAATGACGGCAACCGCGGACATCGTTGTCAAAAAAATTGCCAATGCCGTTTTGATACCCAGTGCGGCGCTTCGATTTACACCGCCTGCCCAGGAGGAAAAAAAGTCTTCCGGCGGCCTGGTTAGTTCAATACTCCCGCACCCGCCCAGTCAGGGAAATAAACAACTGGGAGATAACGGGAATAAAAAGCAACAGCGTGTCTGGACGTTAAAGGATGGACAATTCTCATCGGTCGCGGTTACAATCGGGTCGGCAAACGGCGGCATGACTGAAGTTTTATCAGGCGACATTAAACCGGGTATGGCTGTGGTGGTTGATACCGTCAGTTCGGTGAAATAAATATGGCGGCTCTCAATCAAACCGGCAATCAGCCCTTTATCGAGCTGCACGGCGTAACAAAAGTTTACGGTACCGGACAGGCAGCCGTTTATGCCTTGCGCGGTATCGATCTTCGCATTGACAAAGGCGAGTTCGTGGCGGTTATGGGACCAAGCGGTTCGGGCAAATCCACCTGTATGAATATCCTCGGCTGCCTGGATACGTCAACATCCGGAACTTACAAGTTCCAGGGCGTCGAAGTGGACAAGTTGACGCGCTATCAGCGAACAAGATTACGCCGGTTCTATCTCGGGTTTGTCTTTCAGGGCTTTAATTTATTAAACCGCACCTCGGCACTGGAAAATGTGGAGCTTCCCCTGATTTACCGCGGCGTTTCCAACCACGAGCGGCGAATACAATCCCTTCATGCACTGGAAACGGTTGGACTTAACGGATGGGAATCCCATACACCGGGCGAATTGTCCGGCGGACAACAGCAGCGGGTTGCCATAGCCCGCGCCATTGTAACCAAACCCGAAGTACTGTTCGCGGATGAGCCTACGGGAAATCTGGATACGGCCCGCAGCCGTGAAATCATGGATTTACTCACCGAACTTAACCGCAACCAGGGTGTCACCATCGTTATGGTTACTCATGAACAGGACATGGCGGCCTATGCCAGGCGCGTAGTTCACTTTTTAGATGGTTTGGTCGAATCAGACAAGCCAAACGGAAGGAAAATATAATGTTCTGGAACACACTTCTTCTGGCCCTGCGTGAGATCAGGCGCAATGTAATGCGTTCGATTCTGACAATCCTCGGCATCGTCATCGGCGTTGCCGCGGTTATTACCATGGTGACCATCGGCGGCGGAGCCACCTTGCAGGTCCAGCAGCAGATTGCCAGCATGGGCAGCAACCTTCTCATGGTTACTCCGGGAAAGAGGCTTGGACCGGGCCAATCCACCGCTAACGTTCCTTTTAAACAATCCGATGTGGAAGCAATTGCCAAAGAGGTCGGCTCGATTAAAGCCGTGGCGCCGGTTGCGTCCCAGTCCGTAAAAGCAATTTTCGGCAATCAAAACTGGTCAACACAGGTTACCGGGACCGACAGTTCTTATATTATGGTGACGAACAGATCAATCAAGTCAGGCCGACAATTCACGGACAGTGAGGCGCGCAGCGGCGCGGCTGTCTGTATCGTGGGAGAAACGGTGATCAAAAAGCTCTTCGGGGGACAGGACGCCATGGGAGAAAAGATCCGCCTGGAAAAAATTTCCTGCGAGATCATCGGTATCCTGCGGGGAAAAGGACAGAGCACCATGGGCACGGACCAGGACGATATCGTGATAATACCGCTCACTACCTATCAGCGGCGTATTGCCGGGAATCAGGATGTCAGCATGATGCAGATCTCCGTTCAGGACGGCGCGGCGACGGAAAAAGTTAAGAAAGACATTGAACAACTGCTGCGTGTGCACCGTCATCTATCGTCGAGCGATGATGATAACTTTAACGTTATGGACATGAAGGAAATCGCCTCTATGCTCACCGGCACAACGCAAATGATGACCGCATTGCTCTCCGCCGTGGCGGCCGTAAGCCTCCTGGTCGGAGGGATCGGCATTATGAACATTATGCTGGTGTCGGTAACCGAACGCACTCGTGAGATCGGCATCCGCCTTGCCATCGGCGCCTTCGAACGTGAAGTGCTTATGCAGTTTCTGGTGGAGGCTGTTGTGCTTTCTTCTTTCGGCGGTTTGATCGGAATTGTGCTGGCTCTTACCGCGTCTCTTCTGCTGGTCGGTATAATGGGTGTTCCCTTTGTCTTTAATGCAGGGATAGTGATTATTGCATTTCTATTCTCAGCAGCGGTAGGCGTGATCTTCGGCTATTTCCCGGCGCTGAAAGCCGCGCGACTGGACCCGATTGAGGCGTTACGTCATGAATAAACAAAGTAAGCATATTTATTGTCAGCAATGGAACTGATAGGTTCATACCTCCTGTTTTATGTACTTCTGAGATGACGCTTCATTATTTCATGGCCTTAATGCCGGAGACGGCCGCAGGATCATAACCTCCTTGTACCGGGCTTTTACATTCTCTTTGTTGAACGGAAAGGGAAGATAGCGCCCGTCCCGCCAGGCTTTGACGCCGTCGTCATAATGGGGGCTTGACGGATTGTCCGACTGGCCGGAACTGTTAACCGCCAGCATGGGCTCTTCCCGGCTGAAATCCACGATCATGCGCATGGAAGGAATCAGCCAGGTAGCGAAATCGCCGCCCATCATATACATGGACACATTCAGCGTGAAGATGTCTCCACCGGCGGGATACGGCCCCCTGTTGAAATACGACCACAGACTTTTCAGCGCCATTCGTTCGAAAAAACCAAGATGGGGCGCCATTTTGAACGTATCGGTTTCCCAGGTGTAGGTATGCAGCGCCCCCCATCTCCATTGGTCCGGTTGACTGCCGGAAGTTGATTCCAGCAAGGCAACGGCATCGGCCAGTGAACGCGCGATCACTTGCGACTTGGTTTCTTTTCCGGGTGTATGAATATCGTCCCAGAACGGGCTTTCATCACCCCGGACAAGAAGATGGTCGCACGTGGCGTTGTAGCTTGCATTGTTGACAAGCAGAAAAGACTTCCATGCTTTTGAATCCACCGGACCCAGCTCATCCAGAAATATATTCTGCGTTGCACTGTGAAAGAATGCTCCCATCAGGGCCGCTTCTTTCGAATCCGGTTTCATGTCGCCATGGAAATTTTGCAGGATCTCCAGGGCAAAGCGTGCCTGCGCAGCCTTATTTTCATCTTTCCAATTGCCGATTTCTCCAGTAACTTCTCCGGCCGGCGCCCCCTTCAGAATGACCTCCCTGAACTTCGGCACAAACAGGGAATAGGTGTCCAACTGCATCTCCATCATGGTCTTTATCGTATGCTGATTCGTTGCCGATGCCATCTGGGCAATGCGCTCGGCCCGCTCCGGCCAGTACCAGGAGGAGGAAAGCACATAGGGATAATCCTTCGGCACGGTGCGGTGGTTGGCTGTGCCGATAAATCCGGCGGATGGATTCTTGAGACCCGGCAACAGGTTTGTATCCAGAAGTCCGGTCCAGTCATATTCTCCTATCCAGCCCGGAGACGGCATCAGTCCGCGGCCTTTGGCCCGGACAGGATAATTGCCGATGACCTGCCAGGCAATATTATCCTTATCCGCGAATACCATGTTCAGCGGAATGGACCGTATCCGCTTGATGATCGGAATCGCTTCATCCACCGAACCGGCGGAGCTCAATTGGAAAAAAGCGTTCATGCTGTCGTCATTTCCGTCGGGGACCGTCCTCGCCAGGGCCACGCCGTAAGGGCTGTCCAGAGATTTTGCCTGAATGAGATGCAAAGGCTCCTTTTTCAGCGCTTCGTTCATCAGCGGCCCATGGACGGTTTCATGAAAAGTAAAGGTGACAGGCGATTTCCCTCTGGCTTTGAAAACTTCCTTGCGCTCCAGGGCAGGCATCCATTGCCCTTTATATAAATAATACAGTTTCCCATCCACCCGTTTGAGTTGCTCAAGGAATAAATCCTGATTATCAGCCATGACCATCGTCATGCCCCATGCGATACGGCCGTTGTATCCGGCAACGATCACCGGCGCGCCCGCTATGCTCATCCCGGCAACATCATAGGCGCCGCATCTGATATGCAGCATGTTCCACATGGACGGCATGCTTAAAGGAAGGTGCATGTCATTGCAGAAAATGCTGGCGCCGCCTTTTGTCCGGTCCTTGCCGATGGCCCAGTTATTGGAAGCGGCAATGCCGCTTAAGCCCACGGAACTTAAAAGCGCCTGAAGATCGGCAAGCACTGTTACGCCGGCGGCTGCCTTGTTCAGATCAATCTCCCTGAGCTTGGCGGACTCATCGAACGGAATGGGTTCATCGGGATAGATGGGCAGCAGCCAGGCGGCTTTCCGTGCGCCCACGGCCTGAGCGATATTCAAGGCGGCGATTTCTTCAGAGAGATTGAAGGACAGACCAAGATTCAATAATGCGAAGATTTTGAGGGAGTCCATCGGCTCCCACGGTTCAGGTTGATAGCCCGCCAGAGCCAGGCCCGGCGGCATTCTGTCTTTATGCAGGCTCAGGTAAGCATTTACACCGTCACTGTAGCGTTTCAGCAGCAGGCGGTTTTCGGCGGATACATTTTTGTAAAGGACTTCCGCCGCGCCTCTGAGGTTCATGTTGCGCATGTAAATATCCAGATCAAGCACGGATGGTCCGGCCATCTCGGCAAGACGCCCTTCCGATATCAGCTTCATGCCCATCATCTGGGCAAGCCGGTCCGAGGCATGCACATACCCGACGGTCATGGCCATATCTTCCATGTTTTTTGCCTCGATGAAGGGAATGCCGAAGTCGTCGCGGCTTACGGTTGCCGTTTCTTTAAGCCCGGCCAGTGTAATATTGCCATGCGATGCATCAAGCCTGCCCTTGAAATGCCCATGCATCATATTGGCGCAACCCCCCGTGAACAGGCAGATTACAGCGATGCCGCAGAGTGCTGAAAAGAACTTCTCATAATGACGTATCCTGCATCTGAAATGTAAAATAGCGTTGCGCATGAATCCTCCTCGGGATGATTTTCCTGATCGCTTTGGATTCATTCTATCATATTTTTGTTCTAATTGGCATCAGCCCAGTTCCCTGAAAGCGGTTGCTTTGACGGCGGCGAAAATCTCAACGTTTCGATTATATTCAGTGGATAGCCACCGGTTAATGCAGCTATGCCATGTATATAAGCATCCGACCAGTTTAAATGATATTTTTCAGAGTATAAGCGGATGAAAGAAATAACATCTTCATCTTTTAAATAATTCAGCAGCATGGAGTCCACAGGAACAAGTTGCGCCTTCAGCAGCATTAAATCATTTGCCGGCAGAAAATTTTCCACAATGGCAATGAATTGAAAATGTCCTTCCAGGATAAGATGCCGGAGGAAAATTATTTTCTGAGGAGTTATTTTGGCAATATTGTCAAAAACGATTACCGTTTTCTTCCCCTTTGGCGATTCAATATTGGCTATGCGATGACGCATGGATTTATAACCCATTTTGACTCCGCTCTTTTTTATTCTTGTAGAGATACCCAAGACCTTCATGAGATATCTACTCATGTCTCCGGGTGTTCGATTGAAATCAATAAAAATAAATTTTCTTTCATTAGTCAATAAGTTTGCTGCTTCCTTGATGATACTGGTTCGTCCCATGCCGAACTTTCCGCCAAGGACAATATTTTTGCCATGCCGCAGCGACTCAATAATCTTCTTCTTTTCACTTTCCCGACCAACAAATAACATCATAATTTTCTGCCGGATATTTTTTACCATTAAATTCAGATTGATGAATTCTCTATATGAGAGATTATTTTCTTGATGTCATCCGTCTGCCCTTGTGTCCGGGAAAGCAGAGCCTCGATCGTCGCGAGTTCTTCATGGATATAGTTAATCGCCTGAATGCGCATGACATCGATGGCGTTATTGACGCTTTTTTCCCATTGATAAGCCAACCGGGACAGATTGATTTCGACTTCTTTCGGGACGCCTTTTATAAAATGCCGTTCGAAGATCCGCCGGAATAAAAGCATGGGAATGAGAAACCAGAGCAGGTCCAGGTGAACATCAAAAGACTTGGTGGCGGCAATGTCCGGGTGGTCTGGTTCAACCACATCGATTTTCCAATCAACCTCCTCCATTCTTACGCCCAGTACATTTTCAATATTGTCGGCAAGAAATTTACAAAACGCCTCCACTGACCTTGAAAAACTCGCGTGGGCTTTTTTCTGTGTGCCCAGAAAATGTATGTGTTCGGTTTTAGAAAGCTCGCGCATCTCCAGGGAGAGCGTTTCAGACACCCAGGCTTCGTAACGCCGGGAGAGTTTCCAGAGATTGCCCTGCCAGGATTGTATATCCTGTTCCAGTTTTGCTATAACTTTTTTCATCAGGGGCGCCGAAAACGGTTCAAGATAGGTTTCAATCAGGGATCGGGTTTGCCGTTGATGTTCGCGGGAGATAATGCCCAGTTCCTCCTTCATCAGTTCTTCGTTGACTTTTTCGTTGAGTATCTGTTCCCGCAGACCGTCTCGATTCAAGTCAGCCTGTAAAGATGAATGAAGCGCAATTCTCAAATAGCTCAAAGTGCTTTGTGACAGCGAACGGGTCTTATGACGCAGAATCCTCAAAAATTCGTCATTCCGGTTGGCGCAAATGGTCTGAAAAATGTCCTGTTCAATCCGCTGTTTGTAGCCTTCGGTCCCGCTTTTCGTTGAATAAAGATAGACCGGCAGCGTCCGGTGAAGCTCCCGCTGGAGGGTCTGCTGAAAAAACGAGATGACTTCCTGCTGCTGATCGGGTGAAAGAAGATCAGTCTTGGTCAGTAAGAGACTAATGTTTGGTGTATGGCCGGTCAGTTCGCGAATCAACTCCAGATCATGTTCGGACAGAGGCCGGTCTGAGCTTACGGCCAGAAGGGCGGCGCCAACCGATGGAAGCCAGTTTTCCGACGCGGACTGGTGATATTTGTAAACACTGCCCAGTCCGGGTGTATCCACCAGCCGCAACCCGGGATATTTGCGCAGAATCGGCAACTCAACATCTACAATCGCGACGTTTTTATCATTGCCGGGATTCCTGGCTTCAGACGTAAACTCCACAATATCGTTCAGAGGCACTTCCGTGGTGTGTCCGTTGAAATGCCTCACCAGCACACGTTCCCTCTCTCCATATTGCAGGCGGGTAATGGCGGTGGTGACCGGGATAGCGCCGACCGGCAAAACATTCTGGCCGATCAGGCTGTTGAGAAAAGAACTTTTCCCAGCCTTGAACTGTCCCAGAACCGCCACATCAATGGGCGGATTTTCCATAAGTAAATCCTGTGCAGCGTTGAGCTGGCGCGTCAGCGAGACAATCCGGAATCGATTGCAGGCATCGGAAATAATTTCCAAAAGTTTACGAATATCGGACAGGGGGATTTGATTTGAATGATGATCCATATATAACTCCTCCGGGTCGAATTGACCTCAGGAGTTATCAGCACACGGCGGTTAATAAGGTGAACTCCATCACCTGTGATTAAAAAAAAACAAAACAGTTCGCGGCAAACGTATTCAAAAAAACATATTTAGTCAACCTGATTGTTTTCTTCTTAAAAAAGTTGTTCAGCATGCTGAAATAAATTCGACGGCTAATCATTATCTTACCGGTGATTACTGCATTCAAGATGGTAACATAAGCGACTTGGCATCAGCCCAGTTCCCTGAAAGCGGTTGCTTTGACGGCAGCGAAAATCTCCGCGCCTTCCTTTATTTCCAGGTCGCGAACAGCCTGTTTCACAACCACCGCGACAAGCGTCTCATTGCCGCACGCAAGCCCGATGCCGATTCTGTTGCCCGCTTCGAACATTTCGCCGACACGGCATTGCAAAAGATTGCGGGCGCTGATCGCTTCGGGGTGGCGCTTGAAAAGGATGATATCCGTGGAGGAAAGTTCATAAAGAGCTTCCTCCCGGCCGCTCCCGGAAATAAACAGTTCGCTGTCTCCGAAGCGGTAGGCGAACATCCCGTCAAGGCGGCGCGGCCCTTTCAGTTGCAGAAGATTCGTATAGGGAACCGGACTTTTTCCCATGGCATCCCGCGCCAGTTCCTCCGCCGTCATTTGCGCTGTAATGCGTCCGTCGGTCATGCTCAGCACCCGTTCGGCCATGATCCTCATTTCCGTCAGGGAATGGGAGATAAACAGATAAGGGATGGCAAATGTTTCGCAGGATTTCTTAAGAAAAGGAATGATCTGGAACTTGAGGCTGTCGTCCAGAGCGGAAAGAGGCTCATCCATGATCAACAGCCTGGGATTGGAAAGCACGGCACGGCCGATCGCCACCCGCTGCTTCTCACCGCCGGAGAGGTTATTGACGCCCCGGTGAAGAAGATCGCCGATCTGCAAAACATCCACCAGATGCTCCAGGGTGATTTTACGCTGACCTTCCGCACATCGCTTGTAGCCATAGAGGAGATTCGCCTTGACACTCAGGTGGGGGAAAAGATGGGGGCGCTGAAAGACCATGCCGATCCGCCGGTGCTGGGCGGGGATTTTCACTTTTTCCGCTTTGTCAAAAACCGGCTGTCCATCGATGAGAATGCGTCCCCGGTCCGGATGATGCAGCCCGGCAATCAGGCCGACCAGCGTCGATTTGCCGCATCCGGACGGGCCGAAAATCCCGATCCGGTTGCCTTCAATGGTAAAATCCGCATCCAGGAAAAACGGATTCAGTTTCTTTTGAGCGGTAAATCGTAATTCCATCTCAGTCCACCCTGACCATTCGTCTGCCCAGCCATTCGTGGAAAATAAGAACGGCAACCGAGATGGTGACCGACACGGTGCACAGGGCTATAGCCATTGCATCCCCGCTGGGAGAACTGACGTATTCATAGATGGCAAGAGGAATTGTCTGTGTCACACCGGGAATGTTGCCGGCAACAATGATCGTGGCGCCGAATTCGCCCAGACCCCGCGCAAACATGAGGAGAGAACCGGCGATAATTCCGCGGACCGACAGGGGCAGGATGACGGTTACGATGGTGTCCAGCGGTCCTGCGCCCAGAGTGCGGGATGCCTGGATCAGCCGTTCATCAATCGTTTCCATGCCCGTCCGGATCGACCGGACCATCAGCGGAAAGCCGACCACCGCCGTGGCGATGACCGCCGCTTTCCATGTGAAAATGATATTGATCCCCAGCGGCTGCAATACCCACACGCCGATCCACCCGTTTTTTCCCAAAAGCAGCAGCAGGAGATATCCGACAACAACCGGCGGCAGTGTCAGCGGCAGATTGACCAACACATCCAGAACAACTCTTCCCCGGAATTTCCGGTAGGTCATGAGGTAGGCCACGGCAAAGCCGAACGGCAGAGACAGGAAGGTGGCAACCGTCGCCACCTTCAGGGACAGCAGAATAGCAAGATAATCTGAATGGCTGAAAATAAACATAGCGAAACTGCTTTATCACAAATTGCTCTTTTATGAGAAAAATTTTACCCCGGCAGCCCGGAGCTCAATGATTGGAATGCCAACGCAGCTTGCCGCGGAATGAATCTCCGATCCGCTAAACAGATGCGTTGAAGATTGAAATATTCTTTGGCGCACGTTGACAAAAGGCAGCTTGCCTGTTAAATTTTCCACCAGATGCTTGTCTGCAGGCCGCGTCTTTTTCAACCGGACGCAGGCGTTTGTCAATTTTCCAGAACCAGAAATCAGGAGGTGAAAAATGGAAATCAGCGCAAGAAATACATTGCAGGGGAAAGTCAAAAAGGTAACCAAAGGAGCCGTCAATTCAGAAGTTGTTGTCGAACTGCCGGGTGGCGCGGAAATTGTGTCAATCATCACCAAAGCCTCAGCTGATCATCTCGGTTTAAAAAAGGGGAAAGAGGTTTATGCGGTCATCAAGGCATCCAACGTCATGATTGCCGTCGATTAGTTTCACTCCGGACGCTACGCGCCTGGCGGTATGTTTTTTCAAAAAGGGACTGACCGGCACTGCCGAAGTCAGCCCCTTTTTTATTTTTTCCATTCCAGATCGATTGTTTGATTGCTTCAGCCCGCTTTTCTTTCTGAAGGCGATTGCCTTGATGACGGAGAAAACCGGCATCGCCGGATTATTTAAGAACAAATCCGTGTTTTGTGAGAATTTGTTTCGCTGCGGAAGTCTGGAGATATTTGAGGAACGCCGCCGCTTCCGCTTTTTTGCTTCCGGCCACGGTCAGCCCCATCGGGTAGGTAACCTGTGGATACAGTTCCTGCGGAACCGTAAACAGGATTTTAACATTCTTAGCCATGATAGCGTCCGTTTTGTAAACAAAAGCTCCCGCTACTTCTCCCGTGTCGGCATACATCAGACAGGCCCGGACATCTCTGGCCATGACCAGCTTGCTTTCCAGTTGTTTGTCGAGGCCGGCCTTTTTGATGGCTATATCCGCGTATTCGCCCGCCGGAACGCTCTTGGGACTGCCGATGGCAATCTTATCCAACATGCTTATATCCTGCATGGTCTTTACTTTCAAATCCGGTTTTCCGACAAATACCAGGGTATTGAAGGCAAACGTGCTAATGCTTTTCTCATCCATCAGTTTCTTTTCCTTCAGGTAGTCCATCCATTTCAGGTTGGCCGAAACAAACCAGTCGGCGGGCGCGCCGTTTTCAATCTGTTTGGCCAGGGCGCCGGATGCGCCAAAGTTGTTCAGGAAGTTAACGCCGGGATTTTTTGCGCTGTAGTTATTTTCCAGTTCAATCACCGCCTCTTTCATGCTGGCAGCGGCGGAAATATTAATGTCCGCGGCCTGCGCGGAAGCGGCGCATAGCACAACGGCGGCCAAAACTAAAAACAATTTACTGATCATGTTCTTCATCTTTACTTTCTCCTTTATTCTTTATTCTTCAATATGGTTTTGTTATCCGGACGTCAAATCCGCTTATTTTACTCTCCGGGAATTTTCCTGAGTCGAACTTCCTTTTTGCGGTGATACGTATAAGAAACACCGTCTTGTATGTCAAGGGAAACATAATGGAGACTGGCCTTCATCGCACCTTATTTCGTCTCTCCACCCGCTTCACCACCGTGTCTTTCTTCTATATAACTTTTGCCGCCGGCCAATCCTTCTTTACGGGCCTGTCCAACCTTCAGGAATTTCCCGACCAGGAGCATATGTTCTTCCTCGGGCAATTTCTGATATTTAATTTCCTCTAAAAAACGCCCAACGGTGCTGGTAAGTACTTTCTGCCGTTCCCGGTCGCCTGCATGGTTGACTACGGCAACCGGTGTGTCCTGCGGGTAATGGCGTTTCAGTTGTTCAAAGAGCTTCGGATAATCCAGATGCATGGTGTAAAATATCATGGAAGTTTGCATCGCCATCAACTTCTCATTCGTGTCGGCGCGACCGGACCAATCGGTCATGGTCAGGATAACCGAACTGGTATCCCAGCCGTAAGGGGGGCTCATTTTAACCGCCGCGCTGGCTGCCTGGAAAGCCCCGACGCCGGGAATAATTTCTGAAGGAATATCCTTTGGCAGCATCTCCAGCGGATAGGTAATGCCATACATCATGGGATCTCCCCATTGCAGGGAAGCGACATTTTTACCCTTCTCCACGGCGTCCTTTATTTTGTCGATGATTTCCTGACGATATTTGGCCATGCGCATGGCTTTTTCCTTCGCGGCCTGGTTTTTCAACTTTAGCGGATCAACGCCGTAAAATATCTGGCTACTGTGACCCAAAAACCAGACTTCCTTACCGGCGATCAGATCTTTCCAGGCCGCCTGATCCCATTCTTCCGAGAGGATGACGATATCGGCTTGTTTGACGCATTGCACTGCACGGATCGTCATCAGGTCCCGCGTTGTGCCCATTCCAACGATGGAAAATTTGCCCGATGCCGCAAAGACAGCGCCTGATAAAAGAAAAAGGGAGAGCAGGGTTCCCCCAAAGATCATCCAACTTTTGAACTTTTTTGACATTATTTTCTCCTTTTCATTTTGTGAAATTTTTATAAGCAGCGATTACTCCAAACGATAAACGATCGGGATGACCAGCCGGGCTTCAACGGGCGGTCTGGGAAACGGAGCTGTGTCCCTTACGGTTTCCATGGCGTTCTTATCCAGCATCGGGAAGCCTGAACTTTTCATAACCCTGCATTCCCTGACGGAGCCGTTGGCCGTAACGACAAAGGAAAGAATGACTTTTCCCTGCCAGTTCATCCGTCTTGCCGCATCGGGATAGCTGACATTCCGGAGGATTCTGTCCCGGATATAGGCAAAGTGGTCGTTTAAATATTTTGTCTCAGCCGATTCCCGGTCGCCGCCCGTATGGCCCATGCCTGAGTTTGTCCCCCCTGAGATTCCGGGAGAACCTTCCTTTGCCGTCTTTCCCTGGTCAGGTATTTCCATTCCCATGGGGCTGCTCTCCGGATGATGGGTTTCGGGAAGTTTCACTATCGGCGGGGTTTCCGGAAAAGATGACTTCCGGGAAACTTCTTCCGGCACCCTGGGAGGTTCTTTTTTCTTTAAGCTTTGACGGACAACAGGAGGAACAGCTTTTGTTTCTATGAAAGACTCTGGGGGCGGCTCGATCTTTTTGACTTCGGACACAGGTTTTCGCAAATCGAAATCCAGAACCATCACCTTTTTGTATTGCCCCGTGAAAGTGCCGCAAATAATGGCAAGGACGGCAATTGCCGCGTGGAGCAAAATGGATATCTGGAAGGCTTTGGCCTGGTAATTCATGGTCCTTCCTCGGTCTGGAGACTGATGCGTGTAAATTCCAACCCCTTGATGATGTCCAGAACACTGACAAAGTTTTGCAGATTGATCCTGCGATCCGCCCGGATCAAAACAGAGACGTTTTTGTTCATCGTTCCCATATTCGTTTTTAATTCTTCCAACGATACAGGCTGAGAATTCAGATAAATGCTCCCGGCCCGGTCGATTTCAATCGTCTGGGTTTTCAGGAATTCACCCGCACTGGCTTTGGCTTTGGGCAGATCCATCGAAATCATGCCGCCGGCAATAAAGGAGGATGTGGTCAACACAATCGTCAGAAGCACCAGCATGACATCCACCAGCGGAATGACATTGATGTAATCAAACGCTTTTTCTTCCATGTTCGATCTCCCAGCTCATCAGCAGGACCTTAACTTTTCTTAAAAGAAAATTGTATAAAGAGACGGAGGGAATGGCCACCAGAAGGCCGATGGCCGTAGCCTTCAAGGCCAGCGCCAAACCGACCATGATCTTGCCCGTATCCATAAAACCTTCCTGGCCGATCATATAAAAAGTGAGCATGATTCCCAGAACCGTTCCCAGCAGGCCAATGTACGGGGCGTTGCTGCCGATGGTGGCAATCAGGTGGATTTTCTTCGTGAGCTCCAGTTCCAGACTCTTTTGATCCGGGAAGGCGTCCAGTTTTATATGGTTAAAGAAATAAAACCGTTCGATGGCAATCCCGATCGCAACAATGCTTAAGAAGATTAAAAATCCGATGATGCCATAATCGATGACAACTCTCAGCCATTCCATCTTTCTTTTTCTCGCAATAACGTCAGGAGTCAGAACTTGACGAGAACAAGGGGTTGCAACCCCTTGTTCTCGAATCTGACTCCCGGCAGAGGGAGTTTATATAGTCAACCTTTAAAATTTTGCCGAAAGCCCCACCCAGAAGCTTCGCCCCGGAGCGGGATAACCGACTTCCGGTTCGTAGTTTTTGTCAAAAATATTTTTAGCGGCCACATAGGCTTCAAAATATTTCAGGAAAGGCTTTGTTATTTTGGCATTAAATATCGTGTAATCGCTTGCCGTTAATTCGGGATTTGTCTTGGCGGACGGAGTCGGCAACTGGGAGTACGTCGTTCCAACATAAGTCATGTCGAAATTCAGCCGGGTATCAATCACAGGAACCGTGTATTGAACGCCAAAGTCCGCTTTATGCCTGGGGATGTAAGTCACAGCGTCGCTTACCCTGCCTTCACTTCTGTTGCCGGCATCTTCATATGTATAGTCCGCCCGAAGGATCAAACCGTCAAGCGGGTAAACCTCGGCATTCACCTCAATACCTAACAGCTGTACTTTGCCTACGTTGTAATTGGTGCCGAGAAACTGCGGACCGTCTTTGGAAATCATATCGGAAACATCGTAATAGAAACCGGACAGTCCTGCTTTGGCATATTTGGAGAAGGGGCGTGATACTCCCAGCGTGTAATTCCAGCTTTTTTCCACGCCCAGATCCTTATTCCCACTTTTGCCGTACAGTTCGTTCAACGTCGGGAAACGACTCTTGTGGGCCGCGGAACCAAATATTTTTGTTGAATCGGGGAAGGTATAGGTGAGCCCCAGCATCGGATTAAAAGAATCGGATTTGTTGGTGGGATTTTGACCCATGCCGGTGAAATTCCCGCCAACCACATTGGATTTTTCGGCTTTGTCCACATTAAACCAGTCATAACCGACACCGGCCACAACCGATAAATTTTTAACCAGGTTGAATTCATTCTCCAACCCCACGGAACCGGTGTAGGATTGAGATTCCTCAAAAGGCAGGTACTCATCGTCGCGCTGCTGATGATTATCCTTTTTGTAATGGACGGCAAATCTTAAGATGTCCCAGTCAACCGGTTGAAAATCGGCAAAGAAAGAACCGCCAAGGATATAGTCTTTATAGGTGCTCAGCGCCAGTTGTTGCGTGTAGGTCTCGTTAAATGACGCGAGATCATCATTATGATTATGATAAAACAGCTTGGCCTTTAAGGTCAGTTTATCATGAACTTTTTGCCTGGCATCCAGATCGACCCCCCAATCGATATAGTTGGGGATGGTGGCAAAATTAGTAAAGAAGGGTTTGCTGTTAAAGTACCTCATGAAATCCGTTGAAGGCGCCCATGCCTTATCTCTGTCCAGATAATGAAAATTCAGGTAATACTCGGAGCCTTTTTGAGGTTCTATCCCGAATTTGGCCCAGAGGTTATGGCTTTGGAAATCTGAATTGACCCGTTCGCCTTTTTCCTGCAAAACCTTGTAAGATTTTCCGCCCGGCGATTTTTGAATCGTGGTTAATCTCGGTTCAAAATCGTCGGAGAGATCATAACCGCCCGATTTTGAGTAGGTGTAATTCAACCAGTAATTGAAGATCCCCTTCTTCATGCCATGCGTGGCGGATGCCCGGTAGTTATCGTTTTTCGAACCAGCCTCCAGTGAGACGCTGGTATAGGGTTTCTCTGAAGCTTTCTTGGTGATAACATTGATGACCCCGCCCAGAGCATTGGCCCCATAGAGAACGGATGCCGCGCCTTTGGTGATTTCTATTTTGGCAATATTCTCCGTGGGGATCTGGTTTAGGTCCAGTGAACCGTATTTGGTTTCATAATAGGGCACCCCGTCAATTAAAACCAGAAGCTGGCTTTGATTAAAGCCGTGGATGGAAACATTGGGCGTGTTCTTTGCTCCGGTGGTCACGCGAACACCGGGCGCGTTGAACAGGGCCTCGGCCAAAGTTTTGCTGTTGGTGGCCTTGATATCCTCCGCGGTAATTTCGTTGACAACCGCCACTTCCTTGACCCTGGCTTTTTCCGCGGAGACAACAACTTCACCCAGATTATAGACCTCGAATTCTTTGGCCGGATTGGCGACTGGCGGGGCTGCCGGATCTGCGGCCCAGCAGATGTTAAAAAGAAACAAACTCAACAATGGCGCTAAAAATAAAAATTTCTTCTTCATGTTTTTCCTCCTTCTATTGATTGATTGGACTTCGTCCAAAAGAAATAAAATGGCAATCCCGATACGGCAAGGAGAAGCCCCGTCAGCGATGTCGAAGGCTTTTCCATGAAAATTTGCAGGCTGATCCAGAGATAAGAAAGGATGAATAAAATGGGAACAACCGGATAACCCCAGGTGCGGTAAGGCCGGAGAAGTCCCGGCTTTTTCCATCGCAGGATAAGGTGAGCGGCGCCGGTGGCCATGGAGACAAGCAGCATGACAAAAACAACGTAGCTTAAAAGCTGGTTGAAAGTTCCCAGACAGACCAAGGCAACCGCCAAAACGGTTTGACTGACAATGGCCAGATGAGGCGTCCGGAACCGGTGATGTATTGTCTTTAAAAATGACCAGAAGATTCTATCTTCGGACATGGCGTAAAAGATCCTGGATCCGGCCATGATGGTAGCGTTGATACTGGAACAGATAGCCAGAATAATGGCCAGAGAAATCAGCAGGCAGATCGTGGGATTAAAAAGAGCGGTTGCCGCAGCCTGTCCGACATTCACCACCCCCGTGAGTTCGCCGAGAGGCAGGGCATAGAGATAGGCGACATTGATCAGGGTATAAAGGATTCCAACAATAGCGGTGCCGAAAAGCAACGACAGCGGGAGATTTCGCTCGGGCTTTTTTATTTCACTGCCCAGATAGGCCGAGGTGAACCATCCGCTGTAAGTGAAAATAATGGCGATCATGGCGGACCCGAAAATCTTTGAAAAAGGAGGCGTTGATGAGGAAACAACCGTAAAATGGTCCCAACTGCCTTTTCCAAACAGGAGGCCTCCGGCAATAAAGGCCGCAAGAATAACTAATGAACCTAATGTAAAAAAGTCCTGAGTCGTTCCGCCCCAGCGGATGCCCCGATAGTTAATCCATGAGAAAAAAAAGATGATTCCCACGGCCAGCCCCTTTTCCAATAAAGGATCATTCAAGATCAGCAGCGGTTTCAAATAGCTGACCAGAGCCAGAGACAGGGTGGCGATGGAGCCGGGGACAATGATCCAGAAATTGACCCACCCCAGAAGAAAGCCGGCCCAAAGTCCATATCCGGCTTTTAAAAACTGGTAGTCTCCTCCGGCTTTCGGAAACATCGCGGCCAGTTCGGCATAGGTCAGGGCGCCAAAGAATGTGATCAGTCCGCCCAGAATCCATATTCCGATAAAGAGCAGCGGATGGGGAAGTTCACCGGCCAGAAAGCCGCTGGTCGTAAATATTCCCGCACCAACCACATTACCGACGACCAGCAAGGTCGCGTCTGAAAGGGTTAATTCCCGTTTGAGTTGCATAGGCCCGTTTCCTTCATTCCAGGCATGACCCGATGTAGATCATTCCCAGCCAGGCCTCCTTTCCTTCATTTTCTGTTTCAACCGTTTTCACGGCCTCGGCCAAAGTGGTTTTGATCAACCGCTTGCTGTTGGAATAACCGGCCCTGATCGCAAATGTCACCGGGGTTGCGCCCGGGTAATGTTTTTTCAAAAGAGGGATAAGTTCTTTGATCTCCCTGAGTCCCATAAAAATGGCGAGGGTGTCGCCTTTTTGAGCCACGGCCTTGAGCAGGGCGGGGTTGTCCTTTAATGCCCAGGGTGAGGACAGGATCATCGAGCCTTTGCAGGCCATCTCTTTGCCGATCAGGGCATTGGCGGCATTCAAGGCGCTGACGCCAGGGATAAATTTCTTCTCATGATCGGCAAACGCGGCGCTGATTCCCCGGAAACCGCCGTAAATGGACGGATCGCCATATTCCAGGAGGGCAACGGATTTCCCCTGATCCAGCAACTCGCGGATCATTGAGACGGCTTCGGCAACCTTTCCAGCTTTTAATTTTTCCCGTTCCTGATGGGATATTTTTTCGCGTTTCTCATCCTGATCGGATTTGGGCATCAGCATTTTAAAAGGATCAAAGAGCACCGGGCGGTGGCCGATATAATGAGCGTAACGTCTGGCAATATCCTCGGAGCAGACCACGGCATCGGTTTTGTTCAAATAGCTGATGGCCTCCAGAGTCAACAGACTGGTGTCGGCACAGCCCACACTGATGATGTAAACTTTGGGGGATGGCTTCAGGTTGACCACTTCGATGCTTTCAATGCCTTTTACATTCCGGTCGGATAAAAGATCGTGCGGCATCAATAATGTAAATCCGGCTTCTTTTCCTGTGCCTTGATTGTCCTTTTCGTCGGCAATCAGGATGCGTCCTCCGGCAGGATCCAAAAACAATTCTCCAAAGGACAGCAGGGCCCGGTACCCGTCGGAGTGAGTCACCAGATAAACCGTATTAAGATCCATCCATGCCCCGGCTTTTTCCAGAAGCTTTACCAAAGGAACACCGCTGGCCTGCTGCACCCCCTGGTATCCTCTTCCTGATCCTGCGACTTTGAGCATAACTTCCGTGCGAGGGTATGCGTTTAAATCGGAAATCCGCAGAAGCGTTTTGACGGACCCGAAAATGTCAAACGAGGAAGGTTGCGGATTGGCTGTTTTCCCCGGTTTGAGTTTCGGATTTAAACCAATAACTTCAATGGAAGTAATGGACTCCATGGAACGGTCCATGTAAAAGTCGTTAGCCACGACCAGCCTGGGAAATCCTATGGGTCTGTTCAATGTATCTTGCCATTTCTTGCGACCCTCCACCCGTTCGGGCATGATTGGAGAAGCGCCATAAGCAATGATGATTTCGGCTGGATTCCGGTAAAAAACCTCGCCCCAGGAAAGGACAACCTGTTTCCCGACTTTGTTCCGGATGACGATGGCCATATCCAGAAGTTTCCCGAACGAGGATTCTTCTTTTTGGATATAAGCCAGTTCCAAAATCGTGCGCAAGGAAACGCCGCGGTAATCAAACACGCCGAAGAAGTATTGATCCCTGTCCACTTCACTCAGGCGAACATCGACTGCTTGAAATTTAGACAGGTCTTCAAGAGTCAGGCGCATCGGTTGTTTGACCGCGCCGGTAATGCTGATGCCCGAAGAAGAGGCCGCCCACCCCTTCGCCTGAAAGATGAGAATGAAGATAAAACAACAAGACCATATTAAAATATTTTTTCTCATCAGGCCGCCTCTTCTTCAGGTCTTTTTTCTCTGCGGGAAATACCAGAACATCAACAGGCATAAAGCCGCAAAACACAGAATGACCAGCGCCACGCCGGGGTCCTTTTTGATGATCAGTTTTAATTCGGGAGACGCCGCCGCTTGTTGTGATTGATTATTTGTTAAAACGTCCAGGTGAAAACTCATCCCCTGCCGGAATACCGGGTGGAGAACACGGAGCTCTTTAATTTCCGTTGTTTCCGGACTTTGGAATTTTAACAAGACCGTGCACTGCCGGACCGCGCCGTTAAAGGCCGCGGGGACGGTGTAGCGTTCCACTTGCCGGCTGATCACTTCCACGCTGTCTCCCCGGGGCAGGGCAATTTTTTGATTTAATTGAACGGGGATATTCAGTTCATAGCCGATGATCAGACTTATAAAATGTCCGGCCAGGATAAAGAGAAAACAAAGGTGAATAAAGGATGGGGCAATTTTTACGGAAAACACGCGAAATCCGTTTTGTTTTCTTTGCGGCCACAGTTGAGCGATTCTTTTAACGGCGCAGACAAACGTGTTGACGCCGAGCATAAAGGCCAGAACAAATAAAAGAACCAGCCACCAGCTTTGACCGGGATGATATTGTCCGTATTCCAGAAACCAATCCTGAACCAGGGAATGATTGAGCGGACTGAAGAACTTTGGATTAAATTTGATGAAATAAGCGCCAAGGGCCAGATTGATGGAAATGGCAAAAATCAGCCAGAAATTGACTTTGATATCCCCGCAGAAATTCCAGATTCTTTTAATCATTCAGGCTATCCTCCCATCCCGGGGAAACTCAGCGCGCTGATTTGCGCGCCATAGATAAAGAGCAGGAGGAGCGCGGCGCCGGCCAGAGCAAACCATGACTCATGCCTGGAATTCCAGACTGGAAAATATCTTAAATGCAGAATGGCTGCGTAATAGCACCAGATCGAGGCTGACTGGAGGTGTTTTGTGCTCCAGTGCATGGGGAGAGCCCAGCCCAGATAGGCCCAATAGGCGCCGATCACCTGAGAAATGCTGTAAAGAATAAATCCCGCGACCATCAAAGAGTTAAAAAGTTTGTCCGGATCTTTTTCCTTTAAATGAAAGACAGCGAACCATCCTCCCAGGATAAAGCAGGCTTGAGCGATAATATCGATGCCGTAGTACAAGGGCACATAAAACGTCGCATGTTTGGGGCCGGGAGGCATGATCCCTCTGGGAAAAACCAGGGCGAGCAGGGAAAAGAAGCAGACGGGAATGATCAGCGAATGGATGACCGCCTTATTATTTTCATCTTTGGTAAAGCACCTTATCCCCAGGCTGATTGCGGCCATCGCCCAGGGCAGGAAATAGTTGCCGTCAAAAACAGGATTGGGAAGCCAGACGCCCATGAACAGGCCCCTGCTGAATTGAAAAAGGGTATGTAAAAAAAACCCGCTGAATAAAAAAGCAACGCTGATTTTAGGCCGGTTGAAAAGATAGAAACCCAAACCGAGCAGATAAAAGCCGATAGCGATGGGAAAGGCGAACTGGAAAATTAATGTAATCAATTGCGCTGTCTTAACTGAATTTTAACGATGCACGGACTAAAAAATCAGCCGAAAACCTCCTGAAATATTTATGTTTAACGAAGCATATGCTTTATATTATATATGCACAATATAGCATATGCTTTTTTATGCATATATGCCAGACTAGACATACATGTCAAGAAAAAAATCTGCCTGCGGCCTGAAACTGGCCATACGGCCCGCCAAAACCGATCATTTCTTTTTAAAATCATGAATAAATATTATGGATTAGAAAAACATCATGAAACAAATATCAACCGGATCGGTCGTAACAAAGAATCAGGGGGGGGGAACCGCAAAGAGGAAAAGAAGTCTGTAACGAAGATTTTGCCTCAGCTGTCCGGAGATAGTGATAGAATGACGCTGCGGCGGCCCTTGTGCTTCCCGACATTGTGAGACCGACGGGACACGCGAATGGGCACCCGGTGAAATCAATTTTTAATAAGTTCAATCAGGCAATACTGGTACGGCAAGCCCTGCGGCGCGGCATAAAATTTATCCCGCAGCCGTTGATAAATTTCCTCGATGGCATCTTTGTGATCCGCCGGAAGTCCGATCCGTATGGACGACTCGCTCCAGGCCCTGACCACGCGCGCCAGCGTGGCGGCAATCTCCGCCCGTTCCTGAGGATCATCCATTTTGTTTTGAACTTTGCTGAAATAGGCGCAGGGAACCGTCAACGGATCACAGGAGCGCAGGGCAAAAAATTCTTTGATATCGTTTTCAGTCAGCAGAGATTCCATCTCCCCGGGCGTGGCAAAGTAATCCGGCACAAAAATAGCATTTAAGCTGCCTTGAGAAATTCTGTTTTCCGCCCGGAGTTCCCGGCAAATATCCCGCAAATTATTATATCCCGCCGATGCCGGCCATTGGTCGCCGCCCAGATCGGTCAGGTTCGCAAAAAACAGCGCGCCCCCCCGCACCAGCGAGACGGAACATTCACGCATGAACAGCCGCCAGTCACTTTTCCATTTCTCCATAAATTTTTTACGCTCGGCGTCCTGCAACTGGTTGGGCTGTATGCAGTCGGGATGCTGAAAGAAATCAAGGCCCGCCGTTTTGGCGTCAAGCCAGTGCAGCGCGGTGGAGGAAAATCCTATCCGAAGCATCCCGGCGATCTCGGGAAATTGCTCATAAAAAGAACGCCGGATGTATTGCGCTTCCACGCGTTGCAATTTTGCCAAATTTGATGTCGGCCAGAATTTTTCAAAAAACGCCGAATCCGCCAAATCGATATAAACCAATCTTATTTTTAAAGAAGGATTGATCCCCTGTATCTGGCCGATAATATTTTCAAACAGCCCGCTCGAATTCACGCCGTCCGCGGAGCCGTAATCCGCAATCACAAAAGGCTCCTCACCGCTCATGGCGGCTATTTGCGGGGCGATGCTTTGAATGTAGGCGCTTATTTTAGGCAAAATCTTTGCTTCAACGGCAACGGCGGTATCTGAAATCCGGCTGTAATCCTGCGTCATCGTCGGTGAATAACCCCGGGATGCCTCATTTTTCTTTTTCCGGTTCGACATCATAAACAGATTCCCTCCCGTGTCGATTCAATCGTGAGTTTTCCCCGGCGACGTTACCGAATTGCACCGGGATGAGCCGGTTTTACTTTTATTCCCGCCATTTGTGTATATTGAATTCTTTTGCGATAGATTTTTCAATGCTTTCCAGGGAAAGCAGGCGCAAAACGACCACCCGCGCAAAAAAACTGTTGAAATATTCTCCTGCTCACGCAAGAGAATGCAAGGTTTCCGTCCGTACCCTGATTATCGAGCATGAAACGAAACAACAGCGTTTACTTTTTATTCGCTTCCATCAACTCAATAAAGGCTTCAACCCTGGTTTTCATCTGCTCTTCGGAGTAAGTCCTGGGATCGTTCATGTCACCCTGGAGGATCAGCACCGGAACGCCTTTGTCCCTCATGATGGCCTCCTTGATATCGACCATGCCGGCGCTGGAAGGCCTGCACGACATGTTCTCGTGCAGAATGACGCCGTCAAGCTTATATTCGTCGATCCATTTTTCAAAATGCTCGATCCGCCTCTCGAGGTTGTAGGCGTACGGCAGGTCCATGATGATTTTGGCGACATCGCGCAACGTGTCCTGCATGGTGGCGCACTTTTTCTTCAGGGGAGCGAATGAAAACGTATAAGGCTCGAAGGCAATGACGGCGCCGTATTGCGCAAGGTCATACATGAATCTCATCCGGTACCAGAAGGGGATGCCTTCCCACATCACCCGGTATTTTTCCTTGCCTTGGGGCATGGTTCCCTCGCCTTTTGCGGTGAGAACTTTGATATCGGCAAGAATTTTTTTGAAGAAATTGACCCCGATCTGCACACCCGGCAGAACCACCAGGGGGAAAAACGACGCGGAGGTTTCGGCGCCGCTGTAAGGCGACGGCACGGCCTTCCGGTGTTCATAAATCTCGCGCCACAGGGCCGTCAGTTCCATCGACTTCGCCAGGACTTTCTGCATCCTGTTTTCATCCATCTTTTTGCCCGTGTGCTTTTCAATAAAGACCATCAGGTCGTTCAACTGAGCCGCCACATAATCGATATTCCCCTCAAGGGTTTTTTCATCGGTGCCGCTCACCCACTTGGGAATATCCAGCATGAAAAACGGAACATCCATTTTATCGGCCATAATCTGAAACCACTTCCAGTGCGTGTCGCAGATGGCGTTGGTGCAAAGCACGAGATCGGGCTTGCTGATTCCCCCGATCGTCTTTTTGATTTTTGTATCGTAAGCGCCGATGTTGGTCTTGCAGTAGGAACACAGGTCCCTGGAGAAACCCAGTCCTTCGGCATGTTCGATCATGCGCAGGGACTGCTTGCGGGCGGCGGCCACGGTTGCCATGTTTTCAGGATGATCGGGGAAAATATCGTAGATCCACATAATCTCAATCGGGAAAGCGGCGCATGTCCAGGCCGTCTTTTTCCAGGGGAGAGTCCTGTACAGTTTTTCCATGCCGATCCACCACAGCATCGGCCATTGAAGGTCTTTCGAGTGCGGCAGGGTTTTCATCATCACCCTTTCGCCATTATCACCGGATTTTTTTGCTTTATCCATTATTTTCCTCCATCCATCATTTCAGCAAAGGCCATCAGCCTGGTCGTGAGCTGCTGGTCAACAGCCGGGGAGAAATCCCTTTCCAGGTGAATAACCTGGTAGCCATCGGCTTTCAGGGCATTATTGACCGGCACGGAATCATAGGCATACGGCTCGCAGAATTTCAGGTTTTGGGAAAAAACGCCGTCAACCTTTGTTTCCCGGAGAGCCTTGCGCAGATAATCCAGCCGCTTCTGAATGGTCGGCCTTGTCGCGGGTGTGGGAATGCCCATGTAATATTCCATGAGAGCGTCCAGCGGATCGTTCCGGTCGGGGATCAGCGTTGCGAATAATCTTTCTCCGACGGAGAGGTCGTCGCGGACAACCCGGATTCCGCATTCGTCCAGCGTGTCCATCCATCCCGTATAAGTGACGTCGCTGCCGGTCAGGAGAAATCGTTTCTTGCCGGAGGGGAAAGCCGGTTTTGAATTCCAGCGGGCGATCTCCGAATCGAGCCAGGCGTACACTTCATCCGCGGGCTCGGTCAGGTATTTGATGATCGCGGCCAGATAATCACTGTTGGGGATATCCTTCTGCGACCGGAGCGCGGAGAGGCTTTGCAGCTTCTTCTTCAGCGCATTGGATTTGCCGATCGCTTCTTTGATTTTTTCCGGTGTGATTTTTACGGCAAATTTCTTTTCCAGGGCGCTGATCAGCCTCTGCAGCTCAACCCTGTAATACTTTTTGGCGGCGTCGCCGTCCAGCATGGGAGCGCCGAACCAGTGCAGGAAAGGCGTTTCAACATGCAGCTTCCAGATGTCGTAATGCCGGTTCGTATTGTTGCACCCCTGCGCGAAAACAATCCCGGCCCATTCTTTCGAGTGAGCCAGCGCTTCGGTAAGCCAGCTTCTGGCGGCGGGGCAGAAAAAGCTGGATAAATACTTATCCGCCGGGTCATTGGACTGGTGGACATCCCCCAGAATTTTATACGGGGTAAATCCGGCAGCCATGACAATTTCCAGCGGCATCTCATGAGCCGTGTCAAAGTATGCAAGTTTTTTCATTGTTTACAATCCTTACTCCCAAATTATTAAGGCAGTTATTGCCGGTTTCATGAAATTGTAGTGAATAGGTTCAGGTCTTGAAATATGAGTTTTCGGCCTCCAGTTAACATCTCATAATGATTTAATGATGACTGATGCGGGGCGAATAATACAACATTTGAAAAACAATGCAAGAAAAAATAATCCGTTTCTGGTAAAAAAGACAGACGACCACGCAGCCCGGGAAGATGCCCGCAATGACATAAAAAAGGAGGGGTGAATGTCAAACATTAAGAATCATCCGAAGCACAACAATAAGCTGCTCAAAGCAGTCAGGAGAACCCTGGAGCATAGAGCCGCCTGGCTGTATCTCCTGCTTGATGAGGCAGAAAAGCAAGGTATCGAGAGCGAAGACTTTGCGAAGAAAGCGATTACGCGATGCGGTTGCTTTCAGGGTAATCAGCTGCTTGCCGAAGCCGGCACCAGGAGCCTTAAAGGGCTCAAGAAAAAGCTTTTTAATTTTCCGGCGAGAATGGTGTTTGAGATGAAGGTCCTGGCCTGTACGGATGACCGGCTGGATATAGACTTTCACTATTGTCCCCTTGTGGCGGCATGGCAGTCGCATGGAGTTGCCGATGAGCAGATTGCCAGGCTTTGTGATATCGCCATGCAGGGCGACAGGGGCATTGCCGGATCCTTTGGTTGTGAATTAAAACTGGGTGAGACCATTGCGAAAGGATATGGTAAGTGTGAAATCAGGTTTAAAAGATTAGGATGCTGAAATCAGCCGGGTGAAAAGCAGCTTGGAATCAAGCGCGCCGCTTCGGACTGCTCAGGGAGTAGACCCTACTCATTATATTCTCGCAAAGACATTAAGACACAGCCTCTACGCCGGTACGACACATTTTTTTCGTCTTTACCCGGCGCGACCGGGTAATCCAGTTCATTTATTTGCGGGTTTCCGGCATTATTTATATTTTGAAAAATCAACACCCCTCATCCGGCCGCGTTCTTCAAACCAGGCGTCTTCATTGACGGGTGGTTGTGCTATCTGATCGGCGCCTTTATGCACCAGCCGGATGGCCTCGCTCGGACAGGTGCTGATGCACAGGCCGCAGCCGATGCATCGCTCACGAATCACCCGATACGCATCGTCGCCCTCTTCTATGGCGCCCACCTGGCACCGTTCATCCGCACATATTCCGCAGGAGATGCATTTTCCCGCATCAATCTCGGCATAATAACTGGAATTGATAACCAGCGGAGCAGGAATGCCCAAGTCATTGATGGATCTCAACACACCGCAGCAGCATTTACAGCAGTTGCAGATGTAGAAGCCGCCTCCCTGCACATTATAGGTCAGGTGGACAAGCCCGGCTTCTTCCGTCATTTTCATCAGGTCATGCGCCTCCTGTTTCGTCAGTACCTTGCCTGTGGGGGACTTGTCAAAAACCCCTGCCACGGGAGCCATCGCCAGACAGACCTGCACCGGCCTGTCGCAGGGATGTCCCAGCAACCCCTTTTCTTTTTTACAGACACAGTCGTTGACCAGAAAAGACTGATTGGAGTCAATAACATCGGAAACCTTTTCGTAAGATATAACCTCCTGCTGGCCGGATATTTCTTCTTCAACAGGTAACGTACGCATCAGTTGAGGCGATTGCGAAAAAAACTGCTGTCCGAAAAAAGGCGCGTATTCTTCAACCAGTTCAGCTAGTTCCTTATCCAGCCGGTCGAGCTGAAATTCATATATCCCGAAAGCCCAGGGTATCATTCTGAAAATCCGGATTCCCCCGAAATTGATAGAAAAAAGCATTCCCGCCTTACCCATATCTTTGAGCTGTCTATCCAGTTCTGCCAGAGGGCGTCCTGTCCTTTCAGCAATCTGCTCGGATGTTTCAAAAGTCAGCCTAAGATCGCAAAAAATCTCGGCCTGCTCCGGCGAAAAAATCTTCTTCAGCATTTTAATCTCCACGCCGCTTTGAGTTGCGGGAAAACCGTTGGGCAGGGTATCGAGTACCCGCGCAAGTTTTTGATAAACTTCATCTGACATGTTTTTTCTCCTTCTGTTTCTTTCCTTTTCCCTTCTCAATGTCTTTCAGTGCCTGATCGCACCAGTCAATGACCATCCGGGCGTGACGTATGCCGTAATCAAGCGACAGGCCCCAGTAATTCGCATCCTCCGCGTAAGATGCCTTTTGTGACTGCCGCTGAATAACCGGCATTACCACCGTTTCATACTGTTTAAGAAGATTCACATTGTATTCCCGCCAGTTCTTCAGGTGCTCCGCCAACCTCTCGGGCGGCATCTGCTTCCCGAAAAAAACCTTTACAAGCATCGTGTGGCGCATTTCCAGTTCTTCCGGCGGCTCGCTAAGCCAGTGAAGAAGTTCTTTCTTTCCTTTATCCATTATCCTGTAAACCCTGCGATTCGGCTTTCCCGACTGCTGCTCTATCGTCGAAGCAATCCACCCCTGGGTTTCCATCTGCTTTAACGAACGATAGATATGCGGCAGGGCGGCATTCCAGAAAAAATGAATGGACTGCTGAAACTTGTTTTTCAGATCGTATCCGGTGGACGGCTGATAATTGATTAAACCCAAAAGCGCATGCGGCAACGACACGGCGACCTCCTTTAAATAGATAATTTAGTACATATATACCTAAGTACATATGTATTGTCAAGATTTTTTATAATGATCTGAGGATATTGATTTCCATTGATATCGAGAGTTGGATATTGAAATATTGGACGCTATAAACCGTACGTCATTCCGGCCACTATATTGTCATTGCGAGCAATTTACCCGGAGCTGTGCACCGTGTTATAAATGGAAGAAACTTTAATTCCCTCTCCCTTGAGGGGAGAGGGTTAGGGTGAGGGTGAAAACAGAGCATGCCCCCGCCCCTCAATCCCCGCCCGCCAGGGGCGGGGAAGTTTCTTAGGAGGAGCGCCTCGCGCTGAGCCTGCCTCGGATTTTGATCCGGGGTGGCAATCTTATGTTCTCAGTATTTCAAACCGGGGAAATAGGGCGCTGACCCTAATATCTAATATTCAAATTATAATTCCTTGCAATTATGATCGTGAATGGATTTAATTCACGCCATGAATAATTTTACATTTCGGCATTATACAATAAAAGCGCTGAATCACGATTGGGCGTAATGCCGGCAGTTGTAGTCACCGGCGCGCGTCAAACGGGCAAGAACACTCTGGTCAAGGTGCTTACAAAGGGCAAACGGCCTTATTATTCACTTGATGATCTGGATATAGTTGATCTCGCCAGAAACAATCCCGAAGCGCTGGTAGGCGGAGAAGTCAACATAGCCCTTGATGAAGTTCAGCGGGAGCCGTCTCTTCTTCTTGCCGTAAAACGATCCATTGATTCCAGGCGGCAGCCGGGCAGGTTTCTCTTGACCGGATCGTCCAATCTTCTCCTGATACGGAATGTATCGGAATCGCTTGCGGGCCGCGCCAGTTACCTCACGCTATGGCCCATGACCCGGCGTGAACAACTGGGGCTTGGCCGGTGTGGACTCTGGGAAGAGCTGATCGCGGGGAAAGACGCGCAATGGCCGGAAATTATTGCCGGGGACAAAACTCAATCTGAAGACTGGCAGGCGTTTGCCCGGCGCGGAGGATTCCCCACCCCTGCCCTGCACATGACTAAAACAGAGGAACGAAGAATATGGTTTGACGGATATGTGCGAACTTATCTGGAGCGCGACTTGCAAATGCTATCCACCATAGCCGCACTGCCGGATTTCCGCCGTCTGATGAGAGCGGCCTGTCTTCGTCTGGGGCAGATTTTCAATCAAACGGCACCTTTAGGCCATTTAGGGTAAATCCAGTAGTGCTTAGCTTTAACGACTTTAAGCGGCGTTTTGTATCTCTTTGCCTTCATATTCGGGAAACATAATCATAGCCGGATGTACATTAAAGGCTTTTGCTATCTGCTCTACACGTTTTTTCCCGATTTCCACCTTATCATTTTCCAAAAGGCTGATATTCGTTGCTGTGATTCCGCACCTATTGGCAAGCTCATTCTGCGTCCAGCCTTTTAAATCACGAAGCATGCGAATAACCTCGCCCGTTGTTAGCTTGGCGTGCGGTTTTGCCGGAACAAATTCGCTTTTTTTGCTGGTCTTCATAAATCCTCCTTCTCCTTAATACTCGTGCGGTGTTAATTCCAAAACAAAAACGGTAACAATGTCTTTCTCTATGGTATAAATTACCCTATACTTTAGACTCAAACGCGATGAACGCTGCCCCTCGCGTTTTCCTGTTAACTTTTCGTCATGAAACCCTGGAAATTCCCTCAATTTTTCCGGCCCATGTCGAAAAACAATATCTTTCCACAGTTCGTACTTCTTAACAACCGAGGTAGGCAGTTTATTGCATGTTTTTTCTATATCGCGATGTTCTTTAATATACCACATTATTAATTTTAATAACCTATCAATTATAATAAGTCAAGACTTAGTTGAGCTGAAATTAAGTGACATGGGCGGATAAAGAAGACGTAATAATCCAGTTTTTTATTAAGGGGGAATCAGTATGGTGTCCCCGGAATTCCCGCCCGGAATTCCGGGGCAGATTAACTCTCGTTCTGTTGTGATCTGAGCCGGTAACTTAGAATTATAGGGGCGTCTCTCTCTTGGATGCCCTTTACTGTTTTATAAATTTGGCGCCGTTGGCAAATATCTCCAGTTCATTGATGTTATCCATCTTCAATGGCATATAGCCTTTATCGACCCAGGGAATTTTCTTGTCCGATGGAGAAAAGCGTATTTCCACAACGCGGCCGTCTTTGATGTTATAGGTGCCAATCTCATCCGCATTATACAGTTTCGCCATACATGCGACGCCTTCCGTGGGCGGATCGATGCTCTGCTCTGATTTTGCCGTGTAATGCACCGAATTGTTAGTGATAAATGACAGTTTAAACGTATGTGTAGTCGTGCACGTTAATTCCTGACTTAGATTTTTTGGTTTCGCAGAATCAGTTTGCGTCAAAACATAGTCGCCCGACAAACTGGTAATGGCTTCGGGCGCTGCGGCAGTTTGCGGTGCAGGAGCGGCCGGGGAATTGGGCTTGGCATCCTTTTCAGACGAGCAGGCGACGATCAAAGACAACAGCAGACACAAACACAAAATTTTCTTCATGAGTATTCCTCCTTTAATGGATCACGGCCGCCGCTGACAGCGAATAACAGGCACGCCTGATCGGTTGATAGCAATTGGCAAGAACTTGATTTAAGCTGTAAGCAGTATAAGGAAGGCCTTTTTCTCTGTCAATAAGATAGTGAGGTTAAAAGATCAGGGGATTAGGCTGAAGGAAAAAAGAAAAAATCCTCCTCAATCCCCCTTTACAAAAGGGGGAAGCTCAATTTGCTTATCCGGTAAGCATCAGGAAATTGGTTGCGGGTATGACGGCGCAATTACCGGGAAAGACTTCAGCCTTCCGGCAACGGCGAACAATCTGAAAGTAGGGCACGGACAATTGTCTGCCGAAATAAAGCCCTGCCCTGCTGATATCACTGTCGGATTCCTTTGCTTCAAATAAAGCGACCGGCTTGCCGTTCTTCACCAGTACGAAATCAACTTCCTGTTTTTCCTTGTTCCGTATATGCATGATCTCAAATGACCCGGTCCGATTTCCGTCAGCCTTACGGCCATTTTGATCAGGCTTGCCGCCAGAAGATTCTCAAAGCGGCAACCTGCCTCAGTCACATTAGACCAGTCATAGAAGTAAAGCTTGTTTTCCTTCTTGATCGACCGGGTAATATTTTTATGCCAGCGTTCCATGCGACTAATTTACAGTTATATGTAAAAAAGTTAAGACTATTTTTCACTATCATGTAAAAAAGTCGGAACTCTGCCGGAGACGGAAAGAGGGCAGCGTGAATGGGGGATGGTGACAAGTAACTTCAGATTGGCAATTGTCGGCCAACTGTTGTACAGATTCCGAAATATCGCACGGAGCAGATTAAAATGCCGATTCACATCATTCCCGTTGATCAACTCAGCGCCGACGCCTTGGAAGGCGTTATCAAAGAATTCATTTCCAGAAACGGAACTGATTATGGTGAATTTGAGGCGGCCATGGAAACAAAGGTCCGGCAGGTGAAACAAAAACTGGAAAAGGGATTGGCCATTCTTATTTACGATGACGAGACGGAAACGACAAACATATTCCGGCATGACGATCCGATCTTGAAGAAGCTGGATAGAGGAATGATAGTGATGGAAGATTAAGATCCATCTATGGTATTTATACGAAACTTTTATGCGGAGAAGGGATGCCGTGAACCCTGTTCAAGACCTGGAAAACATTTACCGGGATGCCGTTCGTGTGGTTGATCCGGCAGGCCTGATGCAATCCCGTGTAAAGAAGGACGGACGGAATCTTTTAATCCCTGGACCTGATGCAAAGATTTCAGAAGACCTTTCCCGCTATCGACAGGTCATCGTCCTGGGCATCGGCAAGGCATCGGCCCGGATGGCCGCCGCCTTGGAGAGCATTCTGGAAGACGAACTCTCCGCGGGATTCGTCATCACAAAATACGGACACGGGCTGAAGCTCCGGAAAATTCAAGTCATGGAAGCGGGCCATCCCGTACCCGATGAAAACAGTCTGGAAGGGGCGCGAATCCTTTCTCAGATGGCGGCTACGGCAGATGAAAACACCCTGATCATTAATCTGATTTCCGGCGGCGGATCATCTTTGTTTTGCCTGCCTGCCGACGGAATCAGCCTGGAAGACAAGCGGCAGACAACCAGAGCACTGCTTGCCTCCGGCGCGGATATTGATGAGATGAACTGCGTCCGGAAGCATCTTTCCAAAATAAAAGGCGGAGGCCTGGCCAGAATTGCGAGCCCCGCAAGACTCATCAACCTTATTTTATCGGATGTGATCGGCGACAGAATCGACACCATCGCATCCGGCATTACCGCGCCCGATCCCACCACGTTTCAGGACGCCCTCTCGATTATCCGGAAATACGCGCTTGATGACAAGTTGCCGCCAGCCGTGAGAGACCGTCTTGTTTGCGGAATACAGGGGAAGATTCCGGAGACGCCTAAAGCAGGCGACCCGGTATTTCACAACACCGTCAATATCATTCTGGGAAACAACACGCTCGCCTGCAATGCGGCGCGGGAAACCGCCCGGAGGCTGGGATATGACGTGCGCATCCTCACAACGACGCTGGCCGGTGAGGCATCGGAGGCAGGGGTGAATTTTGTGCGGCTTGCCCGGGATATTGATTCGGGCAAATCCGGAATTGCAAAGCCTGCCGCGATGATCGCCGGGGGAGAGACGACGGTGACGATCCGGGGCAAAGGAAAGGGCGGAAGGAATCAGGAGATGGCTCTGGCGTTCGCCGATGAATTGCACCGGATATCCCCGGGTTCTGCAAACGTCTTCTTCCTGTCCGCGGGCACAGACGGCAGCGACGGACCCACGGATGCGGCAGGGGCGTTTGTTACGCCTGCACTCATGGAGAAGATGAAAACGATCTCGGCTCGGGCCGCGGCTTGCCTTGCGGAAAACGACGCATATCATTTTTTCGATGGCACGGGGGATCTTTTCAAGACGGGTCCGACCTATACAAATGTGTGCGATATACAGATCCTTTTAGTGACATAAATATCCGGGCCGGTCCAATCAGCATGAGTAAACCTGTAGGAGATGCTCCCGCAATTTTATCCACTTCCGTCACTGAGACTGTGTCGCAATTCCATTTTCGTCATTCCGGACAAGCGAAGCGCGATCCGGAATCCAGGAATATTAAAGAGTTCTGGATTCCCGCCTTCGCGGGAATGACGACTTTTTACTATTCTGACACAGTCTCCACTGCGGAGGTGGATATAAAGTTGGTTTACTGGAACACATATGAGTTATGGCATCATTTAAAAGACAACCACCCCCTGCCCCCGCCGGCGGGGGACATGATGCTTGAGTATACAATATTGAAACACCATCTCAAGCAAAGGACATTCAATTCGGGCCGGCTTGACTTACCATTGCAACAGGCCTATACTTCTTCCCGGTGAAAATAGTTTTTTATCAACCATAAAACATGGAGGGAATATGAATATCTACATCGATTATAATAAGCGGATCAGAAAGATACAGGAAGAAATGAAGAAGGCCGATCTCGATATTTTCGTGGGCACGCGCACGGTAAGCCTGAGTTACGTGGCCGGCGCTTTTATTCCCTGGAGAAGCGCGGTTATCGTATCGAAAGACGGTTATGTCGGTTTAATTACCATGCTCATCGATTGCGAGCGGATGAAGAATGAATCCTGGTTAAGCAATATTTCACCCTATGCTCCTCTGGCCGGCATGGATCTTATGGATCTCATCATCCACTTCATCAAACAAAACGGCGCGGAAAATGGAAGAGTCGGCGTGGAACTGGGCCATTCCCCCCGCGGCAATACGGGATATCTGTTTGCCACGGAATACGAATTGTTGAAAAATGCGCTGCCCAAGGCAACCTTTGTCAACGCTCTCAGCGTGGTTGACCGGGCCTGCTATATCAAAGAACCGGGCGAAATTAAGCTTCTGCGCCAGGCAGCTGCCATGGCGGACTCCGGAATAGATTGCGTAAAGGGTTCCCTGGACATCGGCATGACGGAGACGCAAATAGCGGGCATCGGCGAAATGGAACTACGCCGCCTCGGCAGTGAATATCACTGGGCGGTTACCGGATCATCGGAGGTGGCCTCCGGATACCGGGCAACCTATGCCATGAACGGAACGACCCAGCCCACGCAGAAGATCGTCCAGAGCGGCGAAAATATCATCGTGGATCTGCATCCGCTGTATCAGTTATATCCTTCGGATCTTGCCCACAATTTCATTATCGGCAAGCCGTCGCCCGAGCAGAGAAAACTGGCCGACGCTTATCTTAAGACAGCGGAAACGATTGTTCGTAATTTCAAGGCGGGAAACACGGTTGGCGATGTCACGAAGGCGGTAATGGATAAATTGACTGAACTGGGTTACGCCCAGTACACGATCCCCTCCTTCGGTCACGGACTTGGCGTATTCGGCCATGAATGGTATCCGGCCATCGTCAACAATGATGAATTCCGCGATGTTGTTCTGGAGGAAAACGTCGTCGAAGTGGCCTTTCTGGCCATGAGCGTTCCCGGAGTCTGCGGCATGAGACTGGAATGCCCGGTTCTGGTTACAAAGGACGGCGGAGAGATGCTCTGCAAAACGCCGCTGGAATTGACCGTAATTGAATGAATCTTTGTCCAATGAAAGCGAAAGGGTATCAGGGACAGGGTCCCTTGCTATTTTCGAGCGGTTTTCTTCCTCTTCTTTGTCTTCAGCCAGACCTCATGGTCTGCAATCAGCGCCTGCGTGTCGGTGTTGATTTTCTTTTGGGTAATATCCAGGGTCCGCGCATAATCTTTTTTGCCAAGCTTGATCACTTCAATCTCTTTATTCAGAAACTGCTGGATTTCGGAAAGAAGCTCTTTTTCATCTTCACTGCAAAAGGAAATCGCAATGCCCTTGTTGACGCCCCGGCCTGTTCTCCCTACCCGGTGGACATAGTTTTCGGCCTTTTCCGGTAAATCATAGTTGATCACATAGTTCACATCCGGGATGTCAATGCCGCGTGCGCTGACGTCCGTGGCAATGAGGATTTGGCATTCACCCTCTTTGAACTTTCTCATCGCATCAGACCGTTCACTCTGATCCTTCTCGCCGTGGATCGTAATCGATGGAATCGAAACGCGCTCCATGGCTTTGGCCACCCGCTCGGCGCGTACTCGGGTTCTCACAAAGATGATGATTTTGCTGTCGGGATTTTCCCGGATGAAGCTCTCCAGAAAGAATCGCTTATCATCCATCTCTACAAACATGACGGCGTGCGAGACATTGGCCGACACGGGATCATCGGGGGATATTTGAATGCGGATGGCCGTGCTCTTCACCTGGGAAAAAGCCAGTTTTTTAATTTCCGGATTGATGGTTGCCGAAAAGAACAGGGTCTGATGCTTTCGGGTAAGCATTTTTTTAACGTATTGAATGTCTTTGATGAAACCCAGATCCAGCATATGGTCGGCTTCATCCAGAACCAGCGTCTCGATGCGATCCAGGTTGATGTGGCCCTGATGGATGAGATCAAACATTCGTCCCGGCGTTGTAATCAGAATGTCGATGCCTTCCTGCAGCTTTTTGAGCTGTGCATCCTGTTCGATGCCGCCGATCAGGGCAAACGTCTTCACTTTGGTGTGTTTTGCGATGCTGGTAAAGACCTCGCCGATCTGCGTGGCGAGCTCTCTGGTCGGCGCCATGACAAGACCTTTGATGCCTGTATCGCGTTTGCTGCTTTTGCCCCTGTGGATTTTATCAATCAGAGGAATCGCGAAAGCCGCCGTCTTGCCCGTGCCCGTCTGGGCGATGGCCAGGACATCTTCTCCGTTCAGGATGGACGGGATGGATTTGAATTGGATATCCGTCGGCCTCTTAAAACCGAGTTTTGCAAGGTTATGTTTTATGTCTTCTGAAATATGATATTTTTCAAACTTCATAACACCTCAATATACTGTTAATATGGGATATCAGATACCGTCGAATCCGGATAAAAGCAATCTCAATATAAGGCAGAGACATGTTGGCGTTTTGTTCTCCCGGCGAGGGAACAATTGTAACCTCTGACTAAATATGTTACTAAATACAATATTTGAACCGTCTGCCTGTATTTGTGATTTGGCCAAAATACCTGTACCAAATCAGGGCTCCAGTTGAATTGCCCTGTATTTATTAGTTGTCTCATAATAGTCTTCACATTGGTCAGAACCTTTCAGGTTATGACCGGCAGCGGAAATGAAGGGGTTAAAGCACCTTGAATATTGCATCGATAGCTTCCGGCAGTAACGGCAACTGTTATTATGTTGAAAATGACGATGACGCCATCCTTGTGGATGCAGGCATCAGCACGAAACAGATCGTGGAAAGGATGACCCGGCTGGGGCTTTCCATGTCCAGGCTGAAGGGTGTTTTCATATCCCACGAGCATTCGGATCATATTCGCGGCATTGATGTTTTTACCAGGAAATACGCTGTTCCGGTCTTCATGACCCGGAAGACTTATGCGTCCTATGGAAAGATCATCAAGGATTCTTTGCTCAATTTCTTTTCACCGGGACAGCCGGTGACGCTGGGCACAATCTCCGTCAATCCATTTCTGAAGTCCCATGATGCGGTGGAACCATGCAGTTTTTCCGTCTCTTCGGAAAGCAGGACGGTGGCCGTGATGACGGACATCGGTTTGCAATGCGCAAATGTTATCGATCATATCCGGAATGCAGACGCCGTCTTCCTGGAGTCCAACTACGACGACGATATGCTGCGAACGGGTTTTTATCCGCCTTATCTGAAAAAAAGGATTTCCTCTGATTTAGGACATCTGTCAAACACGCAGGCCGCAATGCTTGCCGTGGAGCACGCATCTCCCCGGCTCCGGCACGTGTTCCTGTCGCATCTTTCAGAAAACAACAACACGCCGGAACTTGCGTTACGAACTTTTCATCATTTTATCGGGCGGAGAAATGACCTGAACATCGAAGTGACGCTTACGTCCAGACAAAAAGAAATCGGCCTTGTTTCACTGGATTGAGAAAGCTTAAAAAGTAAACTGGGATAGCTTCAATTTGCCCCCCGTTCGTTTATGGACGTCCCCATTCTCAATACTTAAATACCCAGGGTCGTCCGGTGAATAATGGCATTCGATTCCGCTGTTAATCCGCCATCGGCAACCGCCCCCGGATCTGCTGCCAACCACAACATGCCTTTCCTGCTGACAAGAGAGATCTCTTCAAATTTCTCCCATCTGAGAGCAATTCCAACAGCCGCCAGCGTCTCCTGATTGGCCCTGAAAAAAAGGCCTTCCGTATCGACCAGCACGCCGTCATTGTCCCGGAAAATTGTCTCGATCATCCCGCTTGTCTTCCCATTTTTTGTTCGGCACTCCACACCTCTGACGTCATACGGTCAACCTTAACCATCCGCAGTACACGCCTATGGAGATTGGAAAACTCTTCGAACAGAATGGGCAGGGGCCATCTAATAAAGGAATAATATCTATATTTTGAAACTCAGGTACGAGTACCTGAGTAGGTAGGTGATCTGCCGGCGAGATGCTGTTATGTTTATTCCCATTCAAAACGGCGCTCATTAGTGGATGAACAAGAAGGATAAATAATAACCATTCAACATTAAGGAGGAATTTATGTCACATTTTGAAAATTTAGTCTCTCAAGTTTCCAAGAATTCCGGAGTAGTAATTATTGGTCTAATGCGGCAGACAGCAAGAATCAAACATGGCATTGGCACAGATGCATCAGACATTCTCGGATTTGACTATGTTGTAAAAGACAATTCCGGAACATGCCATGAATATTATGCGGCGGAACCTCCGTTAATTGGAATGTCTCATCCTCTGCCGATTTCCTGTCCGTTGGGCATTGTAGCGTTTAACGGATATAAAGTAACCTATAAAGACGCTATTGCGCTGTTCAAGAAAGCAAATTGCGGAGATCATTTTACCAATATGAGTCTGGCATGGCCATTAACTCATCCTGAAACAAAAGAACCTTTCTGGCACATAAGAAGCAATCTCGGATTTGATTTTGTCGTAGGAGCTAATTCAGGACAGGTTGGCTCGGAGAAGGAAGGGAATTATAAATATTTCGGCCCGATCGTCGTAAAATACATGGGGCCGGTAGTAAAGTATATGGGGCCCCAGTCATAATTTGATTTTGCGGAGAATCACGCCTGAAAATTTTATTACAGCCGCGGGGATGAAAGACGCCGTATCATCTCCGCGGTTAACCATGCCGATGTTGAACGGCATGGATTATAAGTGACCATCGCCCGGCAGGAACTGGGGGAATCTTTAAATTTTACAAGCGAAAAGGTGCTCTATAAAGGAACAAACAAAATGGCAAAATACATACCGTTAAGCTGTGTCTGGGAAATGACGCTTCAGTGTAATATGCATTGCATACATTGCGGCTCCAGAGCGGGGGAAAAAAGAGAAAACGAACTGACGCTCGAAGAATGCATGAAAGTGGCGAATGATCTGATTGAACTCGGATGCAGGAGAATCTCTTTAATCGGCGGAGAAATATTTTTATATAACGGATGGGAGCATGTTGCCAAAGTTCTGTCCGAAAACGGTGTTCTGGCGAATGTCATAACAAATGGATACAAATTCGGAGACGACGAAATTAATAAGATAAAATATGCCGGTCTCACCAATATATGTTTTTCCGTTGACGGTATGGAAGAAAACCACGACAGAATCAGAAACAGGAAAAATTCTTTTAAAAAAGTGCTGGAAGGTTTTTCCCGGCTTAGAAAGGAAGGCATTCCTTTTGCGGTTGTTACAACTCTTCTTGACTTCAATTTTTATGATCTTGAAAACATGTACGATCTTTTCGTTAAAAATGAAGTAAGCGCATGGCAGATTCAACTGGCCAATCTTATGGGAAATATGAATGACAATAAGCAGCTTGCAATTAAAACCGAGAAGATTCCTTTTATCACAAGGTTCATAAGAGAGAAAAAGGAAGAGAACAAAATGAATATATATGCTGCTGACGACATCGGCTATTATGACGAGAATGAAAAATATCTCAGGGGAAAATGCGGAGAAATATCATATTGGCCCGGTTGCCAGGCCGGTTTGACAGTCGTCGGAATCGACAGCATTGGAAATATAAAGGGCTGTGAATCTTTATATGCAGACAAGTTTATAGAAGGAAACCTACGGAACGAGTCTCTAAAAGATATATGGTTTAATGACGATAATTTTTCATACAATAGAAAATTTACCAAAGACCTTCTTAGCGGTAATTGCGCCCGATGCGATATGGGAGATTTTTGCAGAGGCGGATGCAAAGGGAACAGTTATTTTAACAAAGGTTATCTGTTTGAAAATCCTTATTGCGTCTATGGGGCAATGAAAACATAACCGTCATCACCCGGTATAAAAGAAAACACCGGATAATCCGTGTCATTGACTTACTTATAATGACATATAGAAGAATGAATTCGAAAAGGAGGTGATGAGAACAGAGAATAGTCAGCATCTGTAAGCAGCGAGATTGAATATGTATAAATTAATATTAGGAGGTAATCAAGTCATGGCAATTAACGTCAAGAAGTTTTTTGATCCAACGATCGTTATGTATCTTGTTTATCCTGACTGGGATCGTTTTCTGCATCGGGAAGACATGCTGAAAGTTAAGAGTGATGCTTTTCAGCGTTTTGTGCAGGACAGTGTGCATGGTTATATCCAAGGCGAGAAACTGGATACAGAGATCAAAGTCTCTATTATGAACATTGCTGATGACATACTGGCCGGACGTGAAGCCACCATTCGCGCAGGTGACTATATTGCTCTGATGGGGTATGCGAAGAAAAACAAAAAAGTATAAGATGATGCACAGGCGAGGGGAGGAAGACACTCCATTCGCCTGTCTATCATATGATTTGTTAACTGGAGGATTGCATATAATGAGCTTTGAAGGGTTTCCCATGCTTGTTGGTTGGGAATTGACACTTGCCTGTAATTTACGCTGCGCTCACTGCGCATCATCCGCCGGGCTTCCAAGGCGAGATGAGCTTAGTACAAAAGAAGCCCTTGATCTGTGTGAACAATTTCCCGATCTTCTCGTCCAAGAGGTTGATTTTACAGGTGGCGAACCTCTTCTCCGACCTGACTGGATGCAGATTGCCGCCAAACTGGCAAAACTTGAGATTCCAACCCGTATGGTCACGAATGGTCTGCTGCTCAAGGAAAACGCTGCCCGTCTTCTTGATGCAGGAGTAAAAACGGTTGCCGTCAGTCTTGACGGGATTGGAGATACTCATGATCGTATAAGGTGCCGCAACGGTTTATTTAAGGAAGTTATGGCAGGCATTGGAGCTGGACTTTCTGCCAGTTTGCCCATTGCCGTCATTACGGCTGTAAACGACATTAATATAGATGAATTACCTCAACTGGGTGTTTTTCTTAAGGACATCGGAGTTGTATATTGGCAAGTTCAGCCAACCTTTGCACGTGGACGTGCCGCCGCGACGGATGGATTGCGGCTGTCACAGACTACCTTTTTGGAACTCGGCAAACTTGTCCGGCAAAATGTCGCCGTGTGGGGATCGAACGGTAAAGACATAGTGCCGACAGACGGAGTGGGTTACTTTACGAAACTTGATGCCAGAAAAAAAGAATGGAAAGGGTGTGGCGCCGGCTTGGCATCCTGCGGTATTACCAGCGATGGCAAAATAAAAGGTTGCCTCTCGTTTCCTGATTCTTTTGTAGAAGGCGATCTGCGTGAACGGACCATGTGGGATGTATGGTTTGATGAACATTCTTTCTCTTTCAATCGTTATTTCAAAATCGAGAATCTTGGCAAGAACTGTGCGGGTTGCAAATTCGGTGAGCAATGCAAAGGCGGGTGTTGCATCATGTCCTATGCCTCGACAACGGAAATGCATAATGACCCTTACTGTTTTCATGGTATTCTCGCCCGAGGGGAGCATGGGGCAGGTTCACGTTGTCCCTAATTAACTAATATTAGTGAATGGCCAGTCCTACCATGAAAGGCGCTCATGTTTCCATTGCAGGTGCAACGGCGCAGGTTTGTTTGATGGAAGGCAGTAAAATGCCTGTATTATGCAGTGTCGGAGGAAAAACGGAACCAAGCTGCTTTGAAGAAGCTTGGTTCCGTGCAACTCTTGATACGCCCCAGAATCTAGAATCTGGGAGAAGATAAGCTGTGCCTAATTATCCTACTTATAAAAACGGTGCAGGTGAGTATGGCAATTCCATCCTCACCTGCACCAAGTTTAATTCTTCTTATTTCCGATTCTTCCTATCTTAGTTTTCGATATCTCTAGCACGGTAAAGAAGAGTGGCGTCCTTGACGCCCTATGACCTACCCATTCAGGTAGTTGCCTTTTTTACATCATCCCCTCTTACTTTATTCATAAATGATTCTCTCCCGATATGTATGGCAAGGAAAACGTAAATTTTTACCGTTTTGTTATTGAAATCACCACAGTCACCGGCGTCAGCTTTTCCAGAACCACTAACTCGTAATAAAAAAAGGAGGGTATGTCATGCAGGCTGTAAAAGAATCTTTTACTCGATGCGCCACAAAATTATCTTCAGGTTTGAACATTAAAGAAAACGGTTTTGTGATCAAAAACCTGACAGATGAAAATGAAAAGGCTCAAGCCTATCGATTAAGGCACCAGGTTTTTTGTAAGGAACTGAAATGGGTTCCGGAAACGGAAGTGTCTCTTGAAATCGACGCTTTTGATGATAAGGCTGTTTTTCTTGGTGTGTTAAATGAATATGGCCAATTAATGGCCTTTATTCGCATTATAAAACCTGAAGAACGTTTTATGCTGGAAGAGGTCTTTTCATTTCTTGTCGGTCATGAACACACCATCAGGAAAGAAAACGATACGGCGGAATTGTCAAGATTGTGCATAGTGCCGGAGGCGAGGAACCATATGACGCAAAGCAACTTTAATACAGGAATGATCTCGATGTTGGTCTATAAGGGTGTTTATCAGTGGTGCAGGAACAGCGGGATACGATACCTCTATTTTGAGGTCGATTATAAATTTTACAAACTTCTCTGTAAGCAGGGTATTACATGCGAGATGATAGGACCTCCCACTATAATGCCGGACGGGATACTGGCAACTGCGGTAATTTTGGATTGGAGAATGTTCGAGACGGTAAATGCAGAAGAACGGCCGGAGTTATTGAGATGGTTCAGTCAAGGTCAATCAACCCCTCTTGCGCGGCAGTTGCAACAGCCTGAACTCTATTTACAGCATCAAGCTTTTTGAAAATGTTCTTAATGTGAAATTTTACGGTATTATCGCTGATGCCGAGAATTAAAGAAATGTCCCAAGTGCTTTTGCCATGCTTTATCCAGTTGAGCACTTCTTTTTCCCTCGGCAACAGGATAATATCCGTTTTATTTTTCATTTGCGTCAGTAATCTAATAAGCACATGGTGGAAATGGGGAACAACGTACAGCAGAATAAGTTCCGTTCTGCTGTTCTGTTTCATAGATAAGCCGGCAAATGAAAAAATACTTCCTTTATCACCCGTAAAATTTTTTACACCATGGGCATAACCTGCTTTTAGCCCGAAGTCTTCGGCATGAAAGATAAAATCTTTGGAAGTCTTATATAATTTATAGGTTTCAGCCCAATACTGAACAGAGAAATATTTATAATTATATTTTATAAGAGGATCAATGCAATGATAGCCTTTCTTTTTATAAAGGCACAGCCACTCGCTCGGATAATTAACATTTATCGTATCGTATGATGTTATCTCGGAATTGCAATCCATTTTGGCAAGAGCACAAACAGCACTGTCATAAGGAATAAGACTTTTCAGTTTTTCCATTAATTTGTAGAATTTTCCCAAATCAATGCAGCTGAAAGTGGCATCAATCAATTCCAATAAGAGGATAGCATCATTTTTTGATAAGATTTTTTTTGAATCTCTGCTATTTTCCATTTTACTATCCATCTAATTGAATCGTGGTATCCGACATCGCTAATGAGCCAAAAAGAGACTTGATCTCTTGCTTTTATATCCTCCATGAAGCAGCGAAGTTAGCCGTCTCTCCGTTCCTCGCCTTGATCATCCCGGTTGTCTTCCTAATTTTTACTCGGTATTCTACACCACTGATGTCATTCGGTCAACCATAACCATCCGGCGCGCACAGTGCACACCGACGGAGATTGGAAAGATTTTCGGACAGAATGGGCAGGGGCCATTTAATGAGCAACCTCAATTATGCACAAAATTTTCAATCAAGCCCAAGAAAAGTCTTTAAATTGGCGAGTAGCGGCGGTGCCACGTTATCTCAACCATACACAGTTGTCCCCGGCCCCTCTCAGAACCGTGCTTGCGCTATTTACGTACACGGTATGACGATTTTGTTGTACTTTCGACTTCGCACTCTTCCATTCAATAAATTGAACTGAAACTTAACATATGATAGGAAGAATAAATGTGTATAGTTATTACTGCTCGGCAATTAAGGATAATAAATAGGTGATTTCATTTTCTTCAAAACTGCCCAATGTTGGCGTGACGATCTTTACCGTGATGTCCAGACTGGCCAACGACGCAGGCGCCATCAACCTTTCCCAGGGGTTTCCTGATTTTGACGTGTCTCCGGAACTGTCTGATCTGGTCGCAAAGCACATGGCATCCGGAAACAACCAGTATGCCCCCATGCAGGGCGTCCTGTCTTTGCGGCAGCGCATTGCTGAAAAGACAAAGGAACTTTACGGCGCCTCGTACAATCCGGACACGGAAATCACCGTCACCTCCGGGGCTACGGAGGCCATCTTCTGCGCCGTCACCTGCGTGGTGAATCCCGGCGATGAGGTGATCCTGTTCGAGCCGGCGTATGATTCCTACGCTCCTGCCGTAAGGCTCGCCGGTGGAGTCCCGGTGTATGTGCAGTTGAAGTATCCGGACTACCATGTGGACTGGAACGAGGTGAAGGACGCAATCACCAGGAAGACAAGACTTCTGATCCTGAATTCACCCCACAACCCCACCGGCGCAATCCTCGGGCGCGAGGACATGACTGCCCTCATGGATGTTCTTGTCGGCACGGATATCCTCATTGTCTCCGATGAAGTGTATGAGCACATCGTGTTTGACGGGCATTGCCATGAAAGCATGACCCGGTATCCGGAGCTGGCCAGGCGGAGTTTTGTCATCAGTTCTTTCGGCAAAACGTACCATACCACGGGCTGGAAACTGGGCTATTGCCTGGCCCCGAAACAACTCTCCGTGGAATTTCAAAAGATCCATCAGTACGTAACATTTGCCTCCCATACGCCAACTCAGTTTGCCTATGCGGAATTTATGGAGAGAAAAGAAAAGTACCTTACCCTTCCGGCCTTTTATCAAAAAAAAAGGGACCTGTTTCTCTCCCTGATTAAAGATTCCCGCTTCAGGCCGCTGCCCTGCCGGGGAACCTACTTTCAGATGCTTTCCTATGCAGCCGTCACGGATGAGAAAGATATTGATTTCGCCCGGCGGATGACCACGGAGTATAAAGTAGCGGCGATTCCGCCGTCGGTTTTTTACGCAGGCGGAGACGACCATAAAGTGCTTCGATTTTGTTTTGCGAAAAAGGATGAAACCCTGATGAAAGCCGCGGAGAAATTATGCAAGATCTAACCATCACCCTGATACAGACGGAAATCGTCTGGGAAGACATACCGGCCAACCTCGCCATGCTGGACGGCAAAATTGACGCTATTTCTGAAAAAACGGATGTCATTATTCTGCCGGAGATGTTTTCAACAGGTTTCACGATGAACGTTGGAAAAACGGCGCAGTTCATGAACGGTTCCGCGGTTGCCTGGCTCACCGCAAAAGCAAGGCAGATGCAGGCCCATATTCTGGGAAGCATGATCATTGAGGAAGACAAAAAATATTTTAACAGGCTTGTTTTAGCGACACCTGTCGGCGAAATCATGACGTACGATAAGAAGCACCTCTTCCGCATGGCCGGAGAACACAAGGTGTATTCGTCGGGAAACCGTCATCTGACTGTTTCAGTCAGCGGATGGAAACTGCGTCCCTTCATCTGCTACGATTTGCGTTTTCCCGTCTGGTGCCGGAATATTGAAAACCGGTATGACGTTGCGATCTTCATTGCCAATTGGCCTGCCAGGCGCGCGCCTCACTGGAAGCTGTTGCTTCCGGCAAGGGCTGTCGAAAACCAGTGCTATGTGATCGGTGTGAACCGGGTGGGAAAAGACGGCAACGGTCTTGCCTACAGCGGAGATTCGTCCATCATCGATCCTGTGGGGAATATGCTGTTTACACAGGCGGATACCCCCTGCGTTCACACAGCAACGTTGCATTATGACCGGGTAAGCCAATACCGCGAAACCTTTGCCGCGTGGCAGGATGCCGACGGGGATGCGGTCTGTTTCGAAGGTTCAAATCCGGAATAAACAAGACAGGAAAAGAATCAGGAGGTTTTTTGTATGATCGTTACCATTGTCAATATTGTTGTTAAACCGGAAAATATTGATCAGTTTATTGAAGCAACCCTGGAGAATCATCAGCATTCGATCCGGGAAAAAGGGAATCTGCGGTTTGATGTTTTGCGGCACCGGGATAATCCGTCGGCTTTTACTTTGTATGAAGCCTATGAGTCCGACGAGGCGGCCGCCGCGCATAAAATGACGGCTCATTATTTCAAGTGGCGCGATACGGTTGCGTCCTGGATGGCTGAGCCGCGCCGGGGAATCGCCCATAACGTTATCGCGCCTTTGGAAAAATCATCATGGAATCGATAAATTCTCTTCATGTCGCGGGCCTGCCCAAAATTATTTTCGGCACAGGCACATTTGCCAGGCTTCCTGAAATCATCCAGTCGTATGGCAGTCATGCGCTCATCATCACCGGCGGTGAATCGCTGAAAAATTCCGGACGCTGGACGCCGCTGACCGTGCAGTTCAACCGGGCCGGTCTGAAGTTCAAAGCCCTGTCCGTCCGGGGAGAACCGACGGCGGAAGCCATCGATGCGATGGCCGCTGAATATCGGAAAGCATCCTTCAACGTCGTGGTCTCCATCGGCGGCGGCAGTGTCATCGACTGCGGCAAGGCGCTTTCGGCCATGCTTGCCGGGGAGGGTTCCGTTAAGGATTACCTGGAAAATGTGGGAACTAAAAAACCTTCCGGCGCAAAAATCCCGTTCATTGCCGTCCCGACAACCGCCGGCACGGGAAGCGAGGCGACCAGGAATGCCGTGCTTTGCGACCGGAAGCAGGGCTATAAAAAATCTCTCCGGCATGATGCCTACGTGCCGGACGTCGCGCTGGTTGATCCCGCGCTGACACTGACGCTGCCCCCGCCGATGACGATCGCCTGCGGGCTGGATGCCGTCTCGCAACTGATCGAATCTTATACGTCAACCAGGGCAAATGATTTTACAGATTCGCTGGCCTTAAAAGCGCTTGCCTTGGCGTCGGAAAGTCTGCCGCCGCTTTGCCTTGACCGCGGCAAAGATATCGCTTTGCGTGAAAAAATGTCTTATGCGGCGCTGGTTTCGGGGATAACGCTCAGCCAGGCCGGCCTTGGCGCCGTGCATGGCATCGCGGGGCCGCTGGGCGGATTATGCCCGGCGCCGCACGGCGTGGCCTGCGGGAAGCTCCTGTTTCCGGTGATGACCTTTGTGATAAAAAAGATTATTGACGAAAAGAACTTTGCCGCCCAAAAGCGCTTTGCCGATATCGGGAGAATATTCACCGGCCATGCGGGCGATTCCGGCCATGACGACATCTTCTATTGCAACCAATTTTTAGGTGTTCTCAGCCAGTGGACACAGACGCTCAGGCTTCCGCAGCTTTCCTGTTTCGGCATGACGGCTGCCCTTATGGACAGGATTATCTCGCTTGCGGACAGTAAAAACAGCCCGGCCGTTCTTTCCCCCAAAGAAATGAAAGTCGTTCTGGAGACTGTTCGCTGATCTTTTTTTGTGATTGACAAGTTCTCCGTCTTTGATAAAGTGTCGCGCGCAAGAACAATGGAGATTTTTAAATGATTGCTGTGGAAGAGGCGATTCAAACCATTCTGGCCGGTTGCCGTGTGCTGGGACTGGAAAAAGTGGACATTTTGACGGCGGCAGGCAGGGTGATCGGCGAGGATGTTTTTGCGCCGCGCGATATTCCTTCCGCTCCGAATTCATCGAGGGACGGTTATGCCGTGCGGTTTGCCGACACGAAAGGCGCGAAAGCCGGAAAACCCGTTGAACTCAAGGTGATCGAAACCATCGCCGCCGGCAGTGTTGCAAATAAAACCGTTAAGCCCGGTCAGGCGGCGCATATCATGACCGGCGCGATGATGCCGAAAGGCGCGGATGCGGTGGTCAGCCGCGAAGATACCGAAGAACGGGACAAGACGGTCCTGATCCGGGTTGCGGTTTCCAAAGGACAGGATATTCGATTTTCCGGAGAAGATGTCCAAAAGGGGGAACGCGTCATTGCGGCGGGCAGCATCCTGCGGCCCGGACATATCGGCATGCTGGCCCAACTGGGCAAGGCGTTTGTGAAGGTCTATCAAAAGCCGCGTGTGGCGATTCTTTCCACCGGCGACGAACTGGTTGATATTGAGGTCGATCCGGCACCCGGTAAAATTGTCAACTCCAACAGCTATTCGCTTGCCGCCCAGGTGTCGGATTGCGGAGGCATTCCCGTCATTCTGGGCATCGGCCGCGATAACAAGGCGGAACTCGCGGAGAAATTTCAGGTGGCGCGGCGGGCCGATGTGATTCTTTCTTCCGGAGGCGTCTCGGTCGGCGACTATGATTTTGTCAAGGATGTCATGGGCGATATCGGCAGCGTCATACATTTCTGGCGTGTGGCAATGCGTCCCGGCAAACCGCTGGCCTTTGGTTCTTTTGACGATGTGCCGCTGTTTGGCCTGCCCGGCAATCCGGTCTCCGTCATGGTTTCCTTTGAGCAGTTTGTCCGTCCTTATCTGTTGAAAATGCAGGGGCACACCCGCATTTTCCGTCAGACATTCAAGGCGGTCAGCGCGCAGGATATTCAAAAAAGCCCCGGGATGAAGAATCTGATCCGCGCCGTGGTGCAAAGGAAAAAAACCCGCATCATTGCCCGCGTTACCGGCAATCAGAGCTCCGGCGTTCTGAAATCCATGGTGGTTGCCAACGCTTTTATTGTTCTGGCTGAAAATGTTTCTTCCGTGAAAAAAGGAGACGAAGTGGTTGTTCAAATGCTGGATGAAACACTGAACAACACGGACGTCCCCTGTTTTGATTAGGCGGTTTGTGTTGCAAAAAAAATAAATTTATGATTGAGGAAAGGAACTCTATGCGTAAACTGATGATTGCTTTATTTATCGTGCTTTTGGCTGTTCCGGCGTGGTCCGCCCAGCCTCAGACGGAAGACCAGAAAACCCTTTATGCTCTGGGGGTGATCCTGACCAGGCAACTGGCCGTTTTTAACCTGTCTGCCGAAGAGTATGAATTTGTGAAACAGGGTCTGACCGATGCAGTCGCCGGTAAAACACTGGCTGCTGATCCGGAAGCCTTCACGCAGAACATCAATGCCCTGGCGCAAACAAGAATACAGGCTGCCGCGCAAAAGCAGAAAGATCTGTCCAAACCGTATCTGGAAAAAGCGGCTGCCGAAAAAGGCGCGCAAAAAACAGCTTCCGGCTTGATTTACACGGAAATCACCGCCGGCACGGGCGCTCAGCCGAAACCCACGGACGTTGTCAAAGCTCATTACGTGGGAACGCTGATTGACGGTAAGGAATTTGACAGCTCCGTGAAACGCGGCCAGCCTGCGGAATTTCTGTTGGGGCAGGTCATTCCCTGCTGGACGGAAGGCGTCACCATGATGAAAGTGGGCGGCAAGGCCAAACTGGTTTGTCCTTCCGATCTTGCTTACGGCGATCAGGGAAGACCGCCCGTTATTCCCAGCGGCGCGACGCTGGTTTTTGAAGTTGAACTGCTGGAAGTGAAAGCTCCCGCGGCTCCCGCCGCGCCTGCAGCGGCCACCAAGACGCCTGCGAAGCATAAGGCAAATAAAAAGAAATAGCTTGAGGGATTCGGGTTCTTTGTTCTGTGGCAAAGAGTCATTATTAAATTAAAGGAGAAAAGAAAGGATTATTATGCGTAAATTGATTGTTGTCGTTTTTATAGCTCTTGTAGCCGTTTGGGGTTGCTCCCAGTCATCGACGCCGGCGCCGAAAACAGATGAACAGAAGGCTTTCTATGCGCTGGGCGCTCAACTCAACAAACAACTGGCCATACTGGATATGTCCGCCGAAGAGTTGAAACTTCTTCAGAAGGGCATGTCCGACGCAGCCGCCGGCAAGAAACTGGATGCGGAACCGGAAGCCCATATGCAAAAATTCGGTGAACTGGCTCAGGCCCGCATGGCCAGAGTGGCTGTAAAACAAAAAGCCCAGGCCAAAACGTTTCTGGAAAAAGCCGCCGCTGAAAAAGGCGCAAAAAAGACAGCTTCCGGCTTGATTTATACGGAAATCAAGGCCGGCACGGGCGCTCAGCCCAAACCCACGGATGTTGTCAAGGTCCATTATATCGGCAAGCTGATCGACGGCAAGGAATTCGACAACTCCGTCAAGCGCGGCCAGCCCGTGGACTTGCCGCTGGGTCAGATCCTTCCCTGCTGGACGGAAGGCGTCACCATGATGAAAATAGGCGGCAAATCGAAGCTGGTTTGTCCGTCGGAGATTGCCTACGGCGACAGGGGACGTCCGCCCATTATTCCCGGCGGCGCAACATTGATCTTTGAAGTGGAATTGCTGGATGCAAAAGCCGGTCAGGCGGCGCCTCCCGCTTCTATGCCCATGCCTCCCGGAATGCCCGGACCGAAGCCCAATGCGGCAAAATAAGTCCCGGTAAACACGGGGTTCAACGATTGCAACAAAAGGGGCGGGTGACAAACCCGCCCCTTTTGTTACTCGGATTCATTACCGGCAAAGCGAACCTCTTTACCGATGCTTGTTTCCATACATGGCTCCTCCGTTCATTTTTCTGCCGGTAGATGATGAATTCTTGCTGACAAAAACAAAACCCCTCGAAGAATAATATTTCTTACGAGGGGTTAACGAGATCCGCCTATGCCGTCTTGTCTTTTAATCTGGAGTCCATCATTTGAATACTTGGTCTTTCAGGGGTGATCATCACCACGAAGACCCTGTGATTTCTTTTTTGTTAACATCCAGTAGAATAGACTCAATACGCACATCGCAGAATCCCGACTTTTTCCGCATATCTTTCAAAGAGCTTAAATAAAAAAGAGCGCTGCAATGCATGTTCATCTTTAAGCTGTAGTCAGCTTATTAAAATGCTCTTTTTCGGCAGGCCATGGTCCCTGTCAATATTCGCAATGATTGTCTTTTTTACCTCCAAGTGAAATAATGTAACCTTCTTTTAAACCTCAGATACACAATTTAACCCGTGCATTGCAGCACCCTGATTGTCTTGCTTTTAATGTATGGATGTTCATTGTAATGTCAATGGGCGCAGGGTTAAAATGAATGATAAGTTTTGCTTGCCGGCCGACGATAAACAACCGCAGGCACTCATCGCCATCCGTTGTATTTTAAAACCCGCCTTTATTACTATTGGATTTTATTGATATACGGCAATAAAATATTTTCCCAGATGACATATCCTTCATCATTCATATGAAGGCCATCATCTGAATATTTCGGCAACAATCCATTCCTGTCCGATAGTTTCCCGTTTAAATCAATAAAGGGAAGGGATAACCATTTACACTGTTCCATTAAATAATTGTTCAGGATTTCAGTTTTTTTATTTACTTCTTCAAAGTTCATACCATGAGGGTTCTTATTCATCCGCAATGTTGACAGAACAAATAATTGAACATGACTTTTTAATATTTTGTCTATTATTTTCGAATAGTTTGCCTTGATAATATCCATGCCGGTATCTTCATTGATGTCGTTTGTACCTATCATGATAAAAATGCATTTAGGCTTCCGGCTCAAGGGAAAATCCAACCGGTTCAATATCCCATGCGTTGTATCAAAACCTATCCCAAGGTTCAGGATGCCATGCCTGTCTAACCATTCACAACGTTCCATGTGTGAATCTCCGATAAATACAATCTTGTTCTTATAGTCATATTTTTCAAATATTTTATTTCTTTGAATATAATGCCGTTGATAAAGAGAAAATTCCGGCGCCGGCGCTGAGATAAATAGGCGATGATATATTCTTACGGGATAATGCTCTCTAAAAAAGATTACCCCGAATAAGACAGCAAATACAATTGCTGATATTTTCCAAATATTTTTCAATGATCATCCTCCCGATTATACATCCGTGCGCGCCGTTTACATCATTTTCATATTCAGACAATAATTTACCCGTCACTCTTTACTTTTTCAAAACAGCTTCATTACATACGCCCAAATCAGGCCGATATATTCATGCATGGTATCCTCCGTCTTCTGAATGGAAACGGGACTGGGAAAGAATCTTCTGGGATCGATTTTTGGCCGCATGACCGGCATGTAATTGGTGGGTGCGGCGATCGGGTTCATACCGAATTTACGAAAAAGGACTATGCTTCTGTGCATGTGGATGGCTGAGGTTACGAGGATGAACTGTTTACGACCAACGATGTTTGCGATCAATTTTGCCTGATCGTCGGTATCCAGGGATTTATTTTCCTTGATAATATTATTTTCACTCACGCCCATCAACATGGCAGTCCTCGCCAGCGTTTCACTCTCTGGTAAGGCTTGACATACTGCCCCGCCGGAAAGGATGAGCTTGGAACCAGGAAGCATCCGGTGGAGTCTTACCCCTTCCAGAAGGCGTGTCAGGGATGCCTGGCTAAGCTGGCTGGAAAGGGGCAGGCGCGGATTAGATTGACTGCCTCCTCCCAAGACAACTATCCAGTGAATGTCTTGAGAGTGATTAATATTTTTTACATCGAGCAGAGGGGGGTAAAGATTTTCGAGCGATACGGCAAGTTGATCGTTCCGCAATCCGTAACTTGCCAACAAAAGCAGGATCGTTCCAAGGGTAAGGAAAATTTTACCAAGATTTTTTTTCCTGGTCAGCAATAGGAATATCAAACCGGAAACCATCAAGACTGCTACAATGGACAAGGGTAAAAAAAAGCAGGAAATAATTTTTTTCAATAAAAAAAGCGCGTCGGTCATTTATTCACCATGTTTTATCTGTTTACCACCTGTTTTCTCGGCGCCAAAAGATTTCAACCATTAACGCTTGTCACGTTGCATAGCCTTCAGTATTCGTCGATTAACCATAATAGTCAACTATGTAGCAACTTAGTGGGAACATCGTGGGAATATTTAACCTGGCAAAGAAAAAGGGCTTTAGCCTTAATCACCAAAACCCCTGCTACTTCTGGAGCCGATGCCCGGATTTGAACCGGGGACCTACTGATTACGAATCAGTTGCTCTACCAGCTGAGCTACATCGGCATCCATTCAAGAGATGTCGTATTTATATTATGGCATTGCCCTTGTCAACATCAATCTGTAACGCCTTAACGATTGACTTCTATTTCATTTTCCTTTAGCTTTCGCCAATCATGCTGATGAATATAGAAGCCAAGATGATTCTTTTTCTTTTATTTTTTTTAGGCCTTTACGGGGGCATTAATTTTTATTTCTTTTTCCGCGCCAGGAGCGTCCTCCATTTTTCCAGTATTTTACAGGGTTTGCTTCTATTCCTTCTTATCCTGTTCATTATCGCGCCGATCATCATCCGGGCGCTGGAATCCCTGCGTTTTGAGCATCTGGCGCATCTGGCCGCCTTTATCGGCTATATCTGGATGGCATTTGTTTTTTTCTTTTTCTTTCTGAGCATTTCGCTGGAATTGGTCCGGGTCATCCACAAGCTGATTGTTCCCGGAACCGGCAAACCGGCGCTTCAAATACTCACCTTCAGCCTTTCCGTATTTCTGGCGGCCGGACTGGTTGTCTATGGATACATTGACGCGCAGCGCATTCGCGTCAGAAACCTGCAAATTTCCACAGATCAGCCTCTCCCCGAAAGCGGGAGACTTCGCATTGTCCAGATCTCCGATGTGCATGTGGGAATTCTCATCCGAAACAGCTATTTAACCCCTGTTCTGGAACAGATCCGTGATGCCCGGCCTGATATTCTGGTTTCCACGGGCGACCTGCTCGACGGCGAACTCGACAATATTATGAAGGATGCCGGGCGTTTTGCCGCCCTTCCCGCCAAATTCGGGAAATTTGCCGTTTTGGGCAATCACGAATATTACGCGGGCCTCGATCGCTCCCTTGAATTCACTCAGGCAGCCGGTTTTCAGCTTTTGCGGGACGACGTGACACAGGCGGCGGGCATTACTATCCTCGGTTCGGATGATGTTACCGGACGCCGACTTGCCGGAACCGCTAAAAGAGAAAGTTTTAAAAAGGCCCTGCATGAAAAGCGCGACGGCTTCGTGCTGCTTTTAAAACACCAGCCCCGCATTGATCGGAATGCGGATTTTAATTTGATGCTTTCCGGTCACACGCACGGCGGCCAGCTCTATCCTTTCGGCTTCCTTGTAAAAATCTACTTCCCGCACATCTACGGTTTGCAGGAACTGGCGCCAAATAAATTTTTGTATGTCAGCCGCGGCGTCGGAACATGGGGCCCGCCCGTGCGCATCTTCGCCCCGCCGGAAATTACCATCATTGATTTGATCAGCAAGAAATGAATCCACCCGACCGCCGGATGATTCAGGGCAAGCCTTTGCCAACCGGCTGAAAGATTTTTTGCACAGAGGTTATGACGTTGGAAAATGATGTTGGAATAAAAAACGCGGCCTGACAGGCAGACCGCGTTAATACCAATATGAATTATCCTTGAAGGGCGTTAACTTTTTTAGTCAAGCGCGAAATTTTGCGGGAAGCGTTTTTCTTGTGAATCAGGCCTTTTGCGGCCGCCTTGGCCAGCGCGGGAGCGGTTTCTTTCAGCGCATTTGCTGCGTTTTCCTTGTTTTTGCCTTCAACGGCTGCCAGAACCGTCTTGACTTTGGTTTTAATGGCGGATTTAGCGGCTACATTGCGCTCCCGGCGAACCTTGCTTTGACGATCTCGTTTTTCTGCTGATTTATGTGTTGCCAAATGCATCTCCTCCTGAACTTCTTTTTTATTAAGGTGTCGCTGCTTAACGCAATTATTTCAGGCTGTCAAGCGTAATTTATCGCGTCTTACCGTCCGGTCAGGCCTGTGCTGCCTGACCGGACGCTTCTGGTTCATTGGTCGTTTTTGAAAAAAAGAAGGGCGGGAAAATTCCGCCCTTCTTTAAAATCAGATTCCCATTTTCTTCCGGCCCGCAAATCTGTCTTCGGCCTTTAAAGGTTATCTTTTAAATTCACTTTTTTTTGTGGACGAGACCTTGTTCGATGCAAAGAGAGTGTGTTCCTCAATGGAAACATAGCCATTTCTGTCTTTGTCAATTTCCTTGAATCTTTTGGACATGGCCGCCATGAATTCATCCGACGTAATTTTGCCGTCATGATTCGAATCGATATCAAAAAGGTTTGCCGACCAGACAGCAACACATTCATCATCGGCGATTTTACCGTCTTTATTGGCATCCAGTTTTTTCTTTGGTGCCGCCTTAATCTTCTTGGGAACAAGTGCTTTCGGCCCGCACCAGAAAGCAATATATTCCTTCGCAACCAGTGCGCCATCTTTGTCCTCATCCATGTTGCCGAAAAACTCGTTGGTCGCTGCGGTGAATTCAGCCGCCGTCAGCTTACCGTCCTTGTCTTTATCGATATCCTTGAAACGTCCCTGCCAAAACGCCGCATGCTCCGCCACGGTAATCACCACATCACCATTGGCATCCATGATGGAATTGGCCGACCGGACCATCGCGGGAGTCTTAGATTCCGCCATGGCAATACCCGAAACCAGCAACATCATCATCAAAAACACAACCCATCCTTTTTTCATAAGTATTCTCCTTTCCGCTCTATGTTTTTTATTCCACGCATAATTCAGGATATTAATCGATTTGTCAATGCCCGAATTTTGCCGCGAGACCGTCAAGCTTCCGTTATTACCGGCGCGAGCGGTATCGGGATTCCTCACTTCACCGGTTTATTGGAAAGCATTTGAATTGCTTTCTCCAGCGCCCGGTTGAATTCTTCCGGCTGGTTCATCATCAAGAAATGGTCTGCTTTCTTGAGGACAATGGCATCATACGAAAACATATGACGCCGGTTTGCTTCATAGTTAACGGGATACAGATCGCCATTGACGGTGACGACCGGAACGCGGACTTTCTCAAATATTTTAGCCGCTTCACCTGTAACGTACTGCGTCAGCATCTCTTTCATGGCACTTAACGCAATTGCAGGCGGCTGGGCGGAAACATCCGCAAGAATCCAGTCGCGAAGCTGCGGATCGGTACCGGGTAACATCATCCCGCTCATAAACTGCCGGATTCCGGTTTTGAAATCCTTCTTCAGGGGCGCCATCATCTTTTCCAGACCCTTGTGTGTAAGCGGGTATTCGATGTTTTCCAGTGTATCGACGCCGACAAGACCGATCACCCGCTGCGGCATAAGCCTGGCCGCCTCCACGATCACCGAAGCCCCCATGGAATGCCCGATCAGAATGACCTTCCCGCCGCCCGTCGCTTCCGTCACGGCCCGGACATCTTCACCGAAAGCCTCCATCGTATAACGCTTACGCGCCATTCCCGAGTGGCCGTGACCGGCCATATCCAAAACAACAACGCGATGCTTCTGTGAGAAATAGGGAACCTGAGCGCGCCAGTAGCGGGCGTCGCAACTCCAGCCATGCACGAAGACAAGCGTCGGTTCTCCGGCCCCATAGACATCATACGAAATCGGCGTGCCGTCCTTGGAAAGGACAACACGGGGCCACTGGGTCTGCGCCTGCAACGTTCCAACGGCCAAAGCCAGGAACAGCAGGCAACTGACCAGGCTCACCCAATATTTTGTAAATGGTTTGCCGTTAAGGCTGCTCTTTTCCCAAACAATCTTTGTTTTTAACTTCATCATCTGTCTCCTTTTTCTTACAACGTGCCGGTCAGCGGGTTATACACTACAGATAGTCTTTTCTCGGTGGACTGAAAAAGTCCAGCACCTCTCCCGGCTCAATGATTTCAATGCAATGCTCAACGTCGCGGGGGATAGTGTATGAATCACCCGGACCTATTTTGCAGGCAACATTATCAATGACCATACGATATTCCCCGGAAATCACATAGCCGCTCTGTTCATTCGCATGCTTATGTAATGGCGGATGGTCTTCCTTCTTGTAAAGCATTTTAGTGACCATCGATTCCGGACCATGCGCAAGCAGCACAAAATCAACTCCCAGAAAACTTCTTCTTTGCGCCTCATTCGATTTAACGATCATATCATCTCCTTGTACGGTGGATAATGGCGAAGCTGAGCCGGAGTTAAGCAAGTGGCTGTATTGATGTTATGTGCACCCATTTGATAACGCCTTCTGTTCCATGTGGAATCTTTTTATAAAAGTGTTAAATCAAGGCGCTTCATTTAGTTACTAAAACCAATTTCTTTAAAAAAGCCTAATATATCTTCAATGAAAATATTAGGTTCAGAAACAATTGCATGGCCTTTATCTTTATACGGGGGCTTTATGACGAGCCATCCTTTACCACCAGCTTCGCTATATGAATTAAACCATTTTTTAACCATGTAAGGTAAATGATTATCATTTTCTGCATACAGCCATAGCGTAGGAACACGAGACGATCGACCGTAAATTTTGGCCGATTTGTCCAGATAATTTTCAACAACCGGATCTCGAATTGGCCTACCTGCTCCAAGCCGAAAATTGACAGCACCAGAAATATTAACAGTACCAAGAACACCTTTAATATCTAGAGTAGATAAAGCCAGTGAAACCCAACCTCCTTGCGATTGTCCTATAACAACAATGCGATCATTTATAATCTCTGGTTTAGTACACATATAATTTATCGCACCTTTTATATCTTGCGCACCGGCTAAGCCTGATTCTTCTGCTGTATCTAAAAATTCACTATCAGGACCTTCTGAATTTCCATAGCCACGCCTTACGAGCATCATTACCAAAAAACCTTTGTTTGCCAAAGCTTGATTTAAATTTCGTAATCCAAACACTTCTCGCTCGTTCACTTTAGGAAATGGGCCGTTCCTACCATGCGTTATTATTATCAAAGGATGTCGATCTTTTCCATCCAGAGGAATGTAAAGCATGGCCTCCTGACGGTATGTTTTCTCACCAATCAAGTTAGAAAATACTATCTTCTCTGTTTTTATTTGTGCTGAAGCGTTAGAGAAACATACAAAAAGCAGCACTGCGATTGTTATTATGTATACTTTCCTCATGGGAATTCTCCATCATTATCAAAGTTGTCCGCCCGGTATTCACCAATTATTACTGTTTAAGTTTTCGCGCAACACTGCTGCGCGGATTGCCGGGACACGGCGCGTCACGTGCAAGACGTGACAACCTTTCGAATACCTTATTCGACGCTTCTATAAAGAAGCACCGAAAAAGGGTTTAATATGCTTATTGTCGTAAGCCGTAATCTTTTTCACCAATGTCCAAGCCAATAAATGGAACCGTCCCCATTTCCTGTTAACTCTATTCATTTTCTTATCGTATTGCGATGGCCCTATTCCACATGAAGTTGGAACTGGCCTCTTTTTTTTCGGATAATTCTTTAAGCTCAACGATGGCCTTCTGGATCTGTGCCCTCTCGCACAGGCCAGAATTAACGAGCCCATGACGGGCGCTTTCAATGTTCCCTATAAGGTTTTGTATCCAGCAGGGGAATTCCAATGAGGTGTGCCAATGGACTTCCGGTTGGGCTGACAACTCTATTCGCGTAAAGCCGGCGGCACAAAACAGCCGGTATAGGCGCCTACCAATTAAAGCGTCTCCGCCAAGGCTCTTTTGATATTGCTGGAAAGCACGCCAAACATCTTCAAATGTCGGGCATGGCGGATCTAGGCGTAGCAAGCTTATATCGTTCTCACACACTGCAACGCGTCCTCCAGAATGAACAACCCGCCGCATTTCAGTCAGTACCTTCTGGGGGTCTGAGACGTGCTCAAGAAGATAACGGGCATAAACAAGGTCAAAACTGCCATCGGGGAAATCCAATTGATGGGCATCACCTTGAACATAAGTTACGTTAGAGGTTTTAATAGCCGCTACGATCTGTTCCGGTGCCCTCTCTAATCCGCAAACATGCACGCCCTCGGCTGCCGAAGCCACTTTAGCCGCCAGAATCCCGAGCCCGCTCCCGACCTCTAATATCCGCATTTGAGGAACAATACCCAAGAACCGAACAAAAGCCTCGTTTGTCAGATGGTTGAGTGCGGCAAGACGATCTTGTTCGCTTGGTTCCGTTCCGTGAATATATGTATCTCCCGTACAGTGTTCTGCCATATCAATTCCTCAAAACGGTTGAAATTCCCTTCATCCAACACTGCGGAGCTAAGCAGTGTAGCTTAGGTTTATGATTCAAATTCACTCTTCAAAATGCCGGATTGTCGAATAATGGATTGTAGTGTTCCGATTCGCAGTTCAGAATGGTTAGGCACCGGTACGGTGATTGTTGTGTCGGAAAGCTGCTTCTGCATTACAATATGGCTGCCCCGTTGTCGTACTTCCACAAATCCGTGATCTGAAAGAATTGCGCAGACTTGCTTGCCGGAAAGAATACGGAGCTTACCCAACGGCAACCTCCACTTGGGTCACATACACTTCCTCGTGTAAACGTGTTTTGATTTCCGCAGGCGAGGCTGTTTCATAGAATAGTTCGATTGCTTCCCGAAGGTTTATACGCGCATCTTCGATGGTATCTCCCTGGCTGGCAATATCGAGTTCCGGGCAAAGCGAAACATAGCCGTTACCTTCTCGTTCGATAATTGCGGTAAGTTGTTTTTGCATGATATCCTCCACAAAAAGGTTGATGTTCTTGTTCCTCGGATTCAGAAACCAAAGCTTGTGCGGCATGCACGAATCAGGTATCTTTTGCAGAACCGGCGGACTTGGAACCTGCCACAGATGAAACCGCAATTCCGGCAATTGACCGCCAGCCTATTTTGATATGTTCATCAACGATAGTTTCAAGTTTTCTTAAAGGCATCCTTGCCTTTGCCGCTGTTTATCCCCAACAGTAGTGATGATCTTGTAACTCAGCGCGGTTATCATGTCAATCTATCTTATTTCATAAATCCAGTGCAGCGCTTCTATGAAGAATGCACCAAAATAGTCCGCTGTAAATTCAATGTCGTAAGCCTCCCTCTTTTTTTACCGACTGCCTCGCGAATAAATTGAACCATCCCCATTTCCTCTTTTTCCTCTTCCGTTCTCCACCCATAAGTCAACGGCAGATTTGACCCCTTTCTTTTCTGACCCCTTTCTTTTCCGGTTTGATTCCGGTTCCACCAGACGGGAATACTTGCTTTTAACCATAAAGTGCGTATAATTTCAAAACCTAAAAGCAAGAAAGGAACGTGAAATATAATGACAGAAAAGAATAAAAAAAAGGGAAGCAATCCCCTATCAAAGACCGAAGATTGGTTTATGAAATATCGCGAGGGGTTAACCAGACGAAATTTTCTAAAGTGCTCCGCCGGAACCGTCGCCTGTCTTTCTTTAGGCTCCTTGGCCTATGGATGCGGGGGGAATAACGCGACGCCACCGGTCAGGAGTTACCCGATTGATGCCAATGTTTACACAACGCGCCAGAAAACGGTTCAACTGAGCCAGAGTTTCTCAGAGACGATTGCGCCTCAAGATCTTCAGAATATTCCGGAATACGACTCAAAAGGCTACGGTGTCTGGGGGGATGGCGGTCCGCTTTCCCCCGTGCAGCGCACGGATATCATGTCTTCAGGTTATGCCTTGCCGCCCGGCAACCATCCGTCCACGCTTTTGAGATTCTTTGCCATTACCGATATCCATATCAGCGACAAGGAATCCCCTTCGCAACTTCTTTACATGCAGCAACTAAATGAACATGGCATTGAGGCAACCGTCACGTCCATCTATTCACCCACCATGCTTTACACGACCCATGTGCTGGATGCCCTCATTCAGACCGTCAACGCCCTGCACAAAATTCATCGGATCGATTTCGGCCTCTCGCTGGGAGACACCTGCAACAGCACTCAGTACAATGAACTGAGGTGGTATATTGATGTGTTTGACGGAAAAGTCATTACCCCCAGCTCCGGCAAGCATCTGGGGGTCGACACGATCGATTATCAGAAACCCTTTAAGGCGGCGGGCCTTGATCCCGCGATCACCTGGTATCAGGCCATCGGCAACCATGATCATTTCTGGACTGGTGTCATCCCGCCGGATGCAGGAAATATGAGAAGAACCTGTATCAGCAATGAAGTCGTTGCCATGCCCAATACCTTTTATCGGGCATCTGCTATCTATGACAGAACGCCCCCCCTGTATTATATGGGTGTCATCGACGGATCCACGCCGACCGGCGTGATTATCAAAGCCGGTAAAGTTGGGGACCCCGGCTTCACCAGTCCGCCTGTCGTTGCCGCCGACAGGGATCGGCGTTCCCTGACCAAGGCACAGTGGAGACAAGAATTTTTTAACACCTCTTCGAGTCCGGTAGGTCACGGTTTCAACCTGGTTGATCCCGATCAGGAAGACTGTTTTGCGTGTTACAGCTTCGTGCCGAAATCAACGATACCGATCAAAGTGATTATGCTCGACAATACCCAGCGCGAAGACGACGGCTCGGCCAGCATTCACGGGCGCGGCTTTCTGGATGAGGCGCGCTGGACCTGGCTTAAAAAAGAACTGAAGCAAGGCGATGAGGCCAAGCAGCTCATGATCATTGGCTCGCACATTCCGATTGGTGTTATCCCGCACAAGAGCGTCCTTGGCGTAGACATGTGTATGGACTGGTTTGATAATTCCGACAATCCCACAAGCATGCAGAATGCGGTGGATCTGACGGGGCTGATTGCCGAGCTGCACAGCCACCCGAATCTGATCCTGTGGATGGCGGGGCACCGTCATTATAATATCGTCAAAGCATTTTTGACTGATAATGCCGCGGCGCCCGAGCGGGGCTTCTGGCATGTTGAAACATCGGCGCTTCGTGATTTCCCCCAGCAAGCGCGTCTCTTCGAGATCAACCTCAACAGTGACTATACGATTTCCATCATGACCACCAACGTCGATGCGGCGGTCAAGGAAGGGACGCCTGCCTGGACGGCGCGCAAGTATGCGGTTGCCACCCAGCAGATTGTTAAGACGAATCTGGGGCCCAGCTTGCCCAGTGCGGATCCCACCCTTCCGGCAGGTCTGGACCCGTCGGTTGAAAAGACCAAAGCGGCCATGGACCCGAATATTGGTTCTTACAATGCTGAATTACTTGTGGAATTGAGCCCCGCCATGAAAGCTTATCTGCAAACCCTGTTTCCGTAAGCAGTCTTCGAGGTTAGTGAAGGGGTAATCCGAAATAATGAGCGGAAAAAGGTTTAGCAAGCAGAGCAAAACTGCAAGTTGAGCCTTTTTCGATGCAAAAAAGTGATGCCGGATAAAACATTCAAGCGATCAGAAAGGCCGTTCATGAAACTGTTGGAAAACATCAAAAAGGATTTTTTTGAACTTCTCCCTCCGATGATTTTTTTCTTCGTTGCCTTTGTCCTCATCCTGACGACCAAACGGATGATTCTCAGCGAGTATCAAATCTCCTGGACGGGTTTTGGCACGGCGGTCGTTGGCGGTATCCTTGCGGGCAAAGTGGTGCTGATGGTGGACAAGCTGCCCTTTGTCAACAGATTCCCCGACCGGCCGCTGATCTATAATACGTTCTGGAAAAGCCTTCTTTATTTTCTGGCCGCGCTGGTGGTCTGTTATCTGGACCAGCTCGTTCACTTTCTTCGCAAGCACGAAAGCCTTATGGAAGCAAACCGGCATCTATGGGCGGAAGTGGTCTGGCCCCACTTCTGGCTTTTGCAGATGTGGCTGGCCGTGCTCTTCCTGATCTTCTGCGCCATGCGGGAACTGATCGGTGTTATCGGCAAAGATAAATTTATCCACCTTTTTTTCGGTGGTCGAAGCAACAATAATAAGAATGAGTAGAATAAGGGGTCTGCCTTTGACTGTTGCAAAGGTCAACGGCAGACTTGATAACCATATAAAAGGCACCTCCAACGTATAGCAGAAAGAAGATTTGTTCTCTGCTATACGTTGGTTAAGAGACCAATCCAAACCAAGGAGGTGCTGAGATGGAATTGTACACG
>Ga0209749_1000099_pt1 | contig 144775 bp, 154 predicted proteins | sample EPASupsiteSAE347_FD_187267 | JGI IMG/M metagenome (GOLD analysis project Ga0209749, IMG submission 187267) | Bioremediated contaminated groundwater from EPA Superfund site, New Mexico - Sample SAE3-47 (SPAdes) (version 2) | ecosystem: Environmental > Aquatic > Deep subsurface > Groundwater >... | reverse complement strand
CCCAACTTGTTGCCCATTCCGGCGATCTTTAGGTATTCTTGATTCAGAAAAAAGTCTCCGAAATCGCTCATAGTTTTTCATTCGAATTACTAAGATAAAAACCTAAGCCGGGTTCGTAGCTATTCTCTCTAATGAGATCCCATTGTTTGAATTGTCGCGTAATGGCTCGGAAAGATTGGATTCAGGTAGTTCTGTAGTGGGCATATTCATGTTTTAACTTTCATGTTGCATTTCTTCTTGAACCCAAAAAACTCTAATCAGGTTCTCATGCAGCAGAGGGATTGAACCAGTCTTCCCTCATCAGACCTGCCCGTTCAGAATTCCCAGTCCCTTTGAGGGAGAGATAAGTTCCATCTGGTAATCGGCGAGCAGGGTTTTCCCTGCCGCCTTCACCAGCGGCTCATCCTTTGTCACGAAGTAGTCAGCCCGGTTGATGATCGCCGTGGTGAGAAGCGTCGCATCCTGTGTCTTTGCGTCCTTCGTGAGGAAAAGAAGGGGGGCGTAGATAGACCAGTACTCCGGATCGCTCTCTGCCGATCCTTCCGGAAGATAATGGATAGATCCCTCCCCCAGAAGCGTATCGAATGACTGAAGGGCCTGGTTATAGATCGCCCGGAAACATTTCTCAGGAATTTCCGGGTTTGTCCTGGCATCCCTCCACCGGGAGATTGGCATTCCCCTGTTGAACAGGATAATACTCCGCAGTTCGTCTTTCATTGCGTAAAAAAGTTCATTGATGGCAAGGGAAGAGACATAAAATTCGTGCTGGGACTCCGGGATCTCTTCCTTTACAATCGTATCAACAAACGAAATCGACTCCGAGTAATGGCTGCAATAAATATCCCGAAACTCTTTCGTGAGATGATAGCCGTCACATAAAATATCCAGAACCCCGCCGGATCCCATTACCCAGTGGGTCAGGACATTCGCATCAATGAACCAGACCTTACTGGACATGGTATCCCCTCAGAACTCAGTGGCTTTTCTTCTTCTTTGAGCTCCAGAGTCCTTTGATCTGCCCGGGCTCACCGTATTTACTGGAGTTCTGGCGGATCTCGTAATACCTCCCGGTCACCGGGTTGTAGATCCGTTTCTTTGCAGAAGTAGCAGGCGACATAAAGTCAGACTCCGATTGTTTTCTAATTATTCGTGCTCTGGCTATATACCTGTTTATTGAATCAACATTGAAAACCAAAGTCATCCGGAGTCTTCTTCAGCCGTTCGTACTCCTGCTCATCATCCCTCTCTTGCCGCGACCTCCCTAATACCCACCTCCCATCCGGCCCCACACCAGCCTCCGATTCCCGTTTAACTACCAAAATTCCCGCAGTTACCAGAGAGTATTTATTCCGTCCGGGCTGAGATTGCTTCATCACCATGACCCCAGGTTTCTGCGCACGGACGGAGGCGAAGATCCGGAGGCTCGGGCATCCGAAAAAGGACGCACGCCGCTACGCCCGGTTCTTCTTCGTCGGCATGGTCGCCGTGCTCGGCCTCCTGGGGTTCAGCGTGGAACCACCTGGAACGGAATATCCGGATACCGGTACCGGGATTCTCCCTGCGGGCCCCCGGGCCGGACGCTTCGTGCCCGCCAGCCCCCAAATACATAGCCGGCCGTAACCGGCCCGGGTTCCCGGACCGCAGCAGACCGGAAGGCCGCCCGCCGCTTTTGCAGGAAACAGGTATTCCCATCACGAGCGGAGCGGCAGCACGGCACCGGTTGCGGTACCGCAGGAACCCGGGAGACGCCAGGATCGCAGTCCGAAAGCCCGGGCAGCCGGGGAAGACCATACACGGGAGCATACAACCATGACAGGAAAGGAAGCAGGCAGACAGGCAGGGGAAGAACCGGGCGGCGTCCCGCCACGCGCCGCAGGAGACGGGAAGATCCGGAGAGCCGCTGGGAACCGGAGAAAACAGAAGACACGGGGAGCGGGGCCCGGCCGGAAGAAGGCCGCAGGAGCCCACCCGGGCAGTGCCGTCACGCAGGCCATCGGGATCCTGCGCTCCGAGGGATACACGGTCGCCCGGATGGCGGGCAGGGAGATGCCGTTCGATCTCATGGCATCGCGGGACCATCGCGTGGCCCTGGTCCGGGTCGTCCGGGCACGGGAACCCGTCACGGACGCACACGGGGCGATGCGGATCTACGCAGGCGTCCTTGCGGCCATCATGCCGCTCTGGCACTCGGACGAAGACGACCACCAGCTCATGATCCTCTCCCGGAAGAGCGGGCCCCTCCGGTACAACGTCTTCCGGGCCGGTATCTGGAACACCAAAACCCGGGAAAAGGCGCGTCATACGGTGCCGGAACCTGCGGGAGCCTGCATAAACTGCCCGTTCATAAGATCGCGAACGGCAGCAGGCACCGGAGGGGAAACCGGGGCCGCATCCGCCCCGGCCGGCACTGCCTGACGCAGGGGTATCCCCCGTGACAGCCTACCGGTAGGTGTCAAAGGGGCCCCCGAGACAACCAGCAGGGAAGGGCGGCGGGGCCATCCTTCCGGTCGGCCGGGTACCATACCCGGTACAACAAAAGGAGTGAACCAGACATGGCAGACTTTATCCAGAACAATCTTGTGAAGAGCGCGGTTCGCCAGCTCGCGAACCCCATCGAAGACGTCGGGGCGTTCAGCACCCTCGTTGCGAACATCGTCACGAACAACCCCTTCGGCTGCGTCTCGTACATGACCGCAGGCGTCAGCCACCCGCCGGTCGAGAAGACCCGGGAGAGCTACACGGCAAAGTTCGTGTACGAGAACACCGAAGGAAAGCGGATCGGGGCCGGGTCCGAGACCTACGGCACGGTCGACGGGTACACCGGCGGGATCGCGGCGGTGCTTGCCAACAGCGCGAACATCGCCGCCCACGGCGCAAGCCCGGTCCACGATGTCGAATCCGACACCTTCTCCGCAACCCTGAGGTGCCACGACCCGAACGGCGAGCTGTACTTCGTGACCTTCTCCCGCGAAAAGGTGACGATCTCCTCCTTCACGGACGATGCCATCCAGGCCAGAATCGAGACCTGGGCGGACGGCGTAACGGCGCTCGCCTGAGGCGACGGGAATGGCAGAGACCGAACTCATCATCATCGGCGCCTTCCTCGGCACCGGCCTCCTTGCCTACGTGATTGTCCCGGGGCTCCTGGTCATGTGGGACCGGGTCCTGGACTACATGGGCGGGACCGGAGGAAACAGGGAGAAAAAAACCTGACCGGCAGGGAATCCCCCTGCCGCTTTTCTGAAAAAACGGTTACCCGGACTTACTTCAGCTCAAGCCGCCGGAACCGGGGCGGGTACCATAAAATCCCGTCGTCCCGTATGGGATCCCGGAAAACCACCGAATCCCCGATCTTTGCCACGGTCACGATATAGGAATTGTACGCGAGCCGCTTCACCTCCGGGAGGTCCCGGTACTTCCCTGCCTCCGCAGGGGTCATCCCGCCCGCAAGCTTCGGGTACAGCCGGGGCGACGTGTCCCGGGAGAAGAGGGTATCGGCATGCACCTTGTAGGCTTCCGGGGTCTCCTCAATCACCAGCCACCGGAACGGGTTTGGAAGCGGCATCGCGCGGCCGGTCGTCCGGATCTTCATGGAGAGTTTCAGGAGCGCAAAGGCCGCGATGACGCCCGCAAAGAACACGACATACCACATCCCGTCCGCAAGGGTTGCCTTCCCGAGGGCCAGCAGGGCAAGGTACACGATGGTCCCGATGAGGATCACGATGCTCGGGCCCGCGAAGATCCCGAGCGCGTACTTCCGGTCCGTGAGGGGAAAGAGAAGGGGAATCCCCGGGGTCGCCAGGAGGTCGAGGCCGATATGGAGGAGGGCCCCCGCGAGGATCGCGCCGAAGACCCCAAAGGCGTATACCGCTGTCAGGGATGACGGCACCTGAAGGACTGCTGAACCGGCGACATACAGGACAGCCATCACGGCCGAGAGGGAGATCGCTCCCAGAATGCTGTGGGTGATCCCCCCGTGCGTGAAGAGGTAGTACCGGGGGTTCCGGTCAAAGATGCGCGGGAAGAGGATATCGATATCGATGATGACCGCGCCGATGATTCCCGGAAGGATCCACTCGGGCCTCCCGAGGAGGTCCAGGAGAACCGCCATTACAAGTGCATGGGTCAGGGAATCCATGCCATATTATCCGCACTTCCGGCTCAAAATGTAATTGCTGGCTGCACGGGCACCGGATCAGGGATCGCAGGGGACTTGCACGGGAGCAGGCACCGGGGCGGCCTCTGCGGCTGCGGGAGCGGGACAGAGCCGGGCCTCCAGCTCCCGGAGGATCAGGATCGCGGCCTCCTTGTCCATCGGGTGGTTGTCGTTCCCGCACTTCGGGGAATACACGCAGGACGGGCAGCCCGACTCGCAGGGGCAGTCCTCCACCAGCTTCCGGGCCATGGCGACCAGGCCGGGGAAGAGGTCGTACGCTTTCTCCGCAAGGCCGATCCCGCCCTCGTACCCGTCGTAGACGAAGATCGTGGGGATGTTCTCCTCCCCGTACGCAGGCGTGGAGAGCCCTCCGATGTCCCACCGGTCGCAGATGACATGGAACGGCATGAGCGCGATCAGGGCATGCTCGACCGCATGCAGCCCGCCCGCGAAGTCCAGGTTCCGTGCAAGGACCGCTCGCTCGATCTCCTCCGGTATCGTGAACCAGAGCGCCTTCGTCCCGAACTGTATCGGCGGGAGATCCAGGGGGACCACGTCGAGGACCGTATCGAACCGCTTCACCTTGTACGCAAAGAACCGCTCGCTCACGTCAACGTCACCGAAGGAGAGGGTGATCCCGTTCGTATCGCGGGCTTTCTTCCGGTCCCGGACCGCGAGGTCCACGTCATGCATCGCCTGCGTATAGTAATCGACGTCCGCTTCCGTCACCCGGATGACGCTCCCTTCCAGGTCCATCTCCCTGACAAGGTAGGTATCGCCCTGGTGGAGGAGGACCGCCCCCCGGTGCGCCTCCCGGAACGCGTGGGCCCGGTCGATGGTCTCCAGGAGCTTCCCGCTGCAGGTCACCCGGAACGTGTCCGTGGAGATGCTGTCCAGCTGGACCGCCTCCGCCGCCTTGCCCCTGCCCGTATACACCCAGCCCCAGGGGGTCTTCCGGAGGAGCCGGTGCTCCTCAAGGGCGCCGATCATCGCTTCGCACCCGGTCCCGAAGAGCGGGAAATCCGCCTCCCGTACCGGGAGCTCCGCCGCTGCGCAGAGCAGGTGGCCGGAGAGGATGTACGGGTTCTCCGTATCAATGATCGCATGCTCGTGGGCACGGGAGAAGAACTGGTCCGGGTGGTGCATGAAGTACTGGTCGAGCGGCCCCTCGAACCCGACAAGCACCGCGACCGAATCCCCCCCGGACCGTCCCGCCCGGCCCGCCTGCTGCCAGGTCGCCATCATGGTCCCGGGGTACCCGGAGATGATGACCGCGTCCAGGCCCCCGATATCGATCCCGAGTTCGAGCGCGTTCGTGGATACGACCGCAGAGAGATCCCCGCTCTTCAGCCTCCGCTCGATGGCCCGGCGCTCCTCGGGGAGATAGCCGGCCCGGTACGCGGTCACGCAGTCCTGCTTCCCGGGCAGCACCTGCCGGAGATCGTTCTGCGCCCAGAGGCTCACGAGCTCCGCCATCTTCCGGGAGACCGTGAAGCAGAGCGTGGGGATCGCTTCCCTCACGCAGGAGACCAGGATATCCTTCGTCTCCTGGTGGGTGGAACGCTCGCTGATCCCGGCAAAGTTCGGGTTGTACAGGACGAAATGTTTCCTGCCCCGGGGCGAACCGTCCGCGTCAATGAGCGCCGCATCCCGGCCCGTGAGCCGGGCCGCGAACTCCTCCGGGTTCGCAAGGGTTGCGGTCGAGAGGATGAAGACCGGGTCCGAGCCGTAGAACCGGGCGATCCTGCGCAGCCTCCGGATGACGAGCGAGATATGGGAGCCGAAGACCCCCCGGTACCGGTGGGCCTCGTCGATCACCACGAACCGGAGCCCGGAGAAGAAGGTCCGCCACCGGTTGTGCCAGGAGAGGACCTGGTGGAGCTCGTGCGGGTTCGAGAGGATCAGCCGGGACATCTCCCGGATGGACGCCCGGTGCCCCTGCGGGGTGTCCCCGTCGTAGATCGCTGCATGGGCGGGAATCCCCGTGAACTTCCCGATCTCCCGGAGGGAGCCGAGCTGGTCGTTTGCGAGCGCTTTCGTGGGGTACAGGAAGAGGGCCCGGGCATCCGGATCCCGCTCCAGCCGCTCGAAGACCGGGAGCGCAAAGGAGAGCGTCTTCCCGCTCGCGGTCGGGGTCGTGATGATGGTGTCCTTCCCGGACCGGATGGCGTTGATCGCTGCGCACTGGTGGGTATAGAGCCGGATCCGTTTTGCGGCCAGGTACGCGGCAAGGCTCTCCGGGAGGGGCGTATCGGGCTCCCCGAACGCGGCTTCCCGGGCAGGGAAACTCTCGATATGCGCAATCCGTTTCCGGTACACCGGCTGTTCCTGCAGGATCCGGATCAGTTCAGGAACCGGCATGCCAGCGCTCCATGTGCAGGGCGTAGAGCCGGGCCAGGGACACCACATCCTGCCGGTTATGCTCCACGATGGGAACTAGGGGCCCGGGGTTCCCGGTTCTGAGATACGTCTCGTAGAACTCCGGGACCATCTGGCTCGGCAGGTCTTCGGACCGCTGCACGCCCAGGATCTCGCGCTCCAGGGTCCCGAGCCGGCAGTCCCTCAGTTCGCCCTTCCAGGCCCTCCGGGAATGGTGGAGGATATCGAAGTGCGGTATCCCTGCGAAGAAAGGAGTGCCATAGTACGCGAGCCGGTCCCGGAAGTACGGGAGATCGAAGGCCTTCCCGTTGAAGGTGACGAGCGCGGGGTTCTCCCCGGTGAGATGGGAGAGGGTCTCAAGGAGGGCGGCATGCTCCTCGGAAGGATCTTCCAGCAGGTACTGGGAGACCGTGATCCTGCCCCCTTCGATCCTCCCGACCCCGAAAAGGATGATCGGCCTCGCAAAGAGCCCCAGGGTCTCGATATCGAAGAAGACCAGGGACTCCGGAGGAAAGAGGGACGACATCCCGAGGATATGGGGATGGGAAGCAGAGTGCCTGCGTGCGATGAACTCCAGGAGGCCGGGCCGGTCCCCTGCCTCGATAAGCGCCAGGAGTTCCCGGGCCGGGGCCCGGTACCTGCCATGGCCGGTGAGGTCGGGGATCGTGGCGAATCCCCGCTTCCGGAGCCTCTCCGCCGTCTTCGGCCCGATCCCTTTCACCAGGGTCAGGTCCGCGAGGATCGCATCCCGGAGCGATTCCGGGTCCTGCCCCGGGACCGCGATCGCTTCCCGGGAGGTGAGGACCGTGCACTCCCCGCCCTCGTTCTCCCGCACCGTCCCGGAGAAGACATCCCCGAACGACCTGCCCTCGTACTCATCAAGGAGCCTGCTCCGGAGCCTCCGTGCGCAGTCGAACTCGTCCTGGTACAGGAACGAATCGGCAAAGCTCGTGCCGAAAACGTTCCCTTCCCGTATGACATCGTACTCCCGGAGGGATGCCACCCGGTTCTGCCACCGGGCCCCGATGCCGGCAAGAAGGGATGCTGACTGCATAGCCTGTACCGGATTCGGATCCTGCCGTTTATGTAACCGTGGGCGCGTGGAGTGAAAGTGGAAGCGGACCGAAAAAAGGGTTCCGGATGCGGCATGCCCGGGTGGGAAACCTGATGAGCGACCGTGCCGAACATTTTCCCAATGATCACGATCCTCCAGCACGGTCCCGGGGAAGCGCCCGGTAACATCCTGCCCCATCTCAAAGCCCGGGCCGTGCCGTTCCGGGTCCTGCATCTCTACGGGAACGACGAGGTCCCGTCCCCGGACTTCCGGGATCCGGTCATCATCCTCGGGGGACTGATGAGCGTCAACGACGAACGGGACTACCCGTTCCTTGCGCAGGAGAAGGAACTCGTCCGCAGGCTTGCGGCGGGAAGCGTCCCGGTGCTCGGCATCTGCCTCGGGGCCCAGATGATCGCAAACGCCTTCGGGAAACCGGTCACGAAAGCGGAGACCCCTGAGCTTGGGTGGTATGCCGCCCACCGGGCCGGTCCTGGCCTGCCCGGCCATCCCGCCAGCTGGCCGGTCTACGAGTGGCACAACGAGACCTTCGCGCTTCCGGAAGGGGCGGAACTCCTGGCAACCGGAAGCCCGGTCCGGAACCAGGCGTTCCGTCTCGGCAGCTGCATCGGGGTCCAGTACCACATGGAGGCGACGCCCGGGATCATCCGGAACTGGGCAAAGGACCTCCCGGCAGACCGACGGGCGGCGATGGAAGAGGATACCCGGAACCATATCGAAGGCAGCTGCGCAAGGTGCGGAGCGCTCCTCGACTATTTCCTCTCCCTGGGAGGAGCTGCATGAGCGGTCCCGCATTCCTCATCGATCTCGACGGCGTCCTCTATGTCGGGGACCGGGCCGTCCCGGGAGCCGCTGCGGCGGTCCGGGCCCTGGAAGACGCAGGCTGCCCGTTCCGGTTCCTCTCAAACTCCACCCGGAGGTCCCGGGCGGCGATTGCGGAACGGCTGGAGAAGTACGGGTTCGCAATCCCCGCTGCGCAAATCTTCACGCCGCCCGTTGCTGCCATCGCTGCGATCCGGAGGTCCGGGAAGGAACGCTGCCGGTTCCTGGTCACCGGGAACGTGGACCGGGATTTCACGGACGCCGGGATACCTCCCTGCGAAGGGACGGCGGACTGGGTCGTCATCGGGGATGCCGGGGACAATTTCACGTACCGTTCCCTGACGCTCGCCATGCGGGACATCCTCGCGGGCGCCGGGATCCTCGCACTCGAACACGACCGGTACTGGATGGGCGATGACGGCCTGATGCTCTCTGCGGGACCCTTCGTCTCGGCCCTGGAGTTCGCGACCGGGAAGGAATCGCTCGTTGTCGGGAAACCCTCCCCCGCCTTCTTCGAACTCGCGCTCCGGGACATGGGAGCGGATCCGGCCCGTGCGATCATGATCGGGGACGATATCAGGACCGACGTCGGCGGGGCGCAGTCAGCCGGGATCCGGGGCGTCCTCGTGAAGACCGGGAAATACCAGGACCGGGCGGTCCGGGAATCCGGGATAACCCCCCACCGGATCCTGGACTCCGTCGCGGGTATCGGTGATCTCCTGTGAGAGCCAAACGGGTTCCGGGAAAGGGGTGGCTGCGGTACCTGCCAGCAGCTGCCCTCCTCTCCCTCGTGTTTGCCCTGGCAACAGGAGCCGGGTGCCTGAACCAGGCGTTCACACCGGACGGAACGATCATCTACCCTGCCATACAACCCGTTGACGCGGGCGGCGCGACCCTGAACCCGTCATGGTCGTTCCCGTTCGAGGCTCGGACCGTCACCCTGACCGTTCCGGTGGATGCCGGGGTATACCAGGGGGCGGCAGCCACGGAGAGCGGGGTCCGGGTCATCGGGAACGTCTCGGACGAGGTCTGGATTCCCGGGATATACCGGCACATGATCGACGATCCCGCCCAGGACGCCTTCTTCCGGAACCTCGTCGGCGCCTTCCGGGAGATCCGGACCTCCTTGTCCCTGGACAACGACGAATACCTGGAGCTGATGGCCGCATTCGTCCAGTCAGAGACCTACGAGATCCGGGACCGGAGCGACCCCCGGTTCCCGGTCGAGACCTATGTCGAAGGGAGCGGGGACTGCGACGACAAGAGCATCCTGCTCGCCGGGCTCCTCTCCCGGGAAGGCTACCGGGTCGCGCTCCTGGTCTTTGAACCCGAATCCCACATGGCGCTCGGAATTGCGGACGGAACATCAGGGTACGCGGACACCGGGTATGCGTACCTGGAGACCACCACCACCTCGCTGGTCGGGATCACCCCCGACACGCTCCGGGGCAATATCACCCTGACGTCGCAGCCGCTGGTCATCCCCATCGGGAACGGGACCAGGATCTATACCCGGACGAACGAGACCCGGTACATCGAAGATGCGCTGAAAAAAGCCGATGCCCGGGCAAAGGAGCTCGAACCGGACGTCGCATCCCGGGAAACGAGCCTTACCGCCGAGCGGGATGCACTGGATGCGGTGAGCCGGGAGCTCGCGGGACTCCGCACCTCGGGACAGTACAGCGAGTACAACTCCCGGGTAGCGGAATACAACGGCAGGGTCAGCAGATATAACACGGATCTCGCCGCCTACCGCACCCTTGCGGCACAGTACAACGAGGCGGCCGGGATCCACAACTACATCGTCACCCATCTCACGGACCGGAAAGGCGCCTACGCGTGGGTTGTCAACGCGACGAAGGGATGAATGCCCGAAAACCCGGTCCCTGATCCGGTTTTTCCCGGTTCTGCCTTCCGGACCCGGTTCAGAAAAAGACCGGTTCGGGAGCGATCTCCCGGGCCGCAACCCCGTCCGGCAGATCGGACGCAAGCAGCCTGCCGACAGCGGTCCGGCAATACTCGGGAGAGAGATCGATCCCGATGAACCGCCTGCCCAGGTTCCGGGCCGCCAGGGTCGTCGTCCCTGCGCCGTTGAACGGGTCGAGGACGATATCGCCCCGGTACGAGAAGAGCTTCAGGATCCTGCGGGGGATCTCCTCGGGGAACATCGCCGGGTGGCCGTACTCCTTCATCCGGATCTCGGGGGGAACGTTCCACTTCCCGATCACCCATTCCTTGAACTCTTCGGCCGTGATATCGATATCCTCCCTCCGCCCCGCCTTTTTATGGCTCTCTTTATCGAAGACCTCCAGGAATTCCCAGGTATATTTCAGGTACGGCATCGAAGGGGACTTCCAGCTGCCCCATGCCGTGTACTTCGCGTTATAGTTGTTCTTCTCCCAGAGGATCTCGGCCTTCCAGAGGAACCCGAGTTTCCGGAGCTGGCCCGAGATCACGTGGTGGGTGGGGATATAATCCGAGAAAAGCGGCTGGATGTTCACGGCAATCCTGCCCCCGGGCCGGATGACCCGGTAACATTCCTGCCAGACCCGGTTCAGGCGCGGGAAATAATCGTTCCATTCCCGTGTGTCGTCCAGGGGATCCTGTGCGTAGGCATGCCCGAAATTGTAGGGAGGGGAGGTGATCACGAGATCGATGCAGGCGTCCGGGATCTCCGCGAGCACTGTCTCCGCGTCCCCGCAGACGATCCGGTCCAGGAACGGGACGGCCACCTCTTTCCGGGGGACCGCGTGCTTCACATGGTTCGTCCCCTTCCGGACCTTCGCCTTTCCCGCCTTGTCCGGGATCTTTGCCTTCCGGGCAGCCCGCGCCATCAGATTGTATTAGCACCGGGACGGTGTTAAAACCCTTGCAGGGTACAACGCAAAGCGTTTAATCCTTCCCCAAGCGATACTGTTCGATCAAGTATTATGCTCGAAGTCCGGAATCTGCACGTGAAGGTAGGGGACCGGGAAGTCCTCCATGGGATCAACCTTCATGTAAAAAACGGGGAGACCCATGTCCTGATGGGCCCCAACGGCTCGGGAAAGAGCACGCTCCTCATGACCCTGATGGGGTTCACCAGTTATGAGGTAACGGAAGGGAGCATCCTGTTCCGGGGAAAGGACGTCACCCGGATGCCGCTCCACGAACGTGCCCAGCTCGGGATGGGGATCATGTTCCAGCGCCCGCCCACCGTCTCCGGCCTCAAGCTCGGAAAACTCCTCCAGGTCTCTTCCGGCAGGAAACCGGACGAGATCGCAGCCCTTGCGAAATCGGTGCACATGGACGGCTTCCTGGAACGGGACATCAACAAGGGATTTTCCGGAGGGGAGATCAAGCGCAGCGAGGTCCTCCAGCTCATGCTCCAGAACCCGGACTTCATCATGCTGGACGAACCGGAGAGCGGGGTCGACCTCGAAAACATCTCCCTTATCGGGAATGCCATCGGGCACCTTCTCGAAAAGGAGAAACACCACCGGGACCGGATCAAGGCAGGGCTCATCATCACCCATACCGGCTATATTCTCGATTACATCGATGCCGATTTCGGGCATGTCATGTGCGACGGCCTGATCAAGTGCCACGGGAACCCCCGCGAGATCCTGCGCGATATCAAGACAAGAGGATACAAGGAGTGTCTCGAATGCCGTCGCCAGTGAAGGATACGGAACCCGCCGGGGCAGGCCAGATACCCGGGAACGTGGAACAGGACCGGCTCGTCCAGTCGGGAATGGAGCTCTCGATGGCGAACCGGTGCGGGAGCTACCTCCAGGTGGACCAGGACGTGATCCAGTCTGCCTGCACCCAGGACGGGATCGAAGTCCTGCCGATAAAAAAAGCCCTGGAAAAATATTCCTGGCTCGCGGATTACCGGTGGAAACTGGTCCCGAAGGACAAAGACGAGATAACGAAGTACGTCGCGGCCCAGCCGGACCCCAAGGGGTACGTCATCATCGCGAAGAAGGGGACGAGCAACCTCTTCCCGATCCAGGCCTGCCTGTACCTGGGACGCGAACAGATCCAGCACGTCCACAACATCATCATAGCAGAGGAAGGCGCCGAGCTCCACATCATCTCGGGCTGCACGAGCGGCCACAGCGTGGGAAAAGGCGGGGCCCACTACGGTATCAGCGAGTTCTACGTCGGCAAGAACGCGAAGATCAGCTTCACGATGATCCACAACTGGAGCGAGGAGATCGAGGTCTTCCCCCGGAGCGCGTCGCAGGTGGAGGAGAACGGGGTCTTCCTCTCGAACTACGTCTGCATGCAGCCGGTGAGGAAGGTCCAGATGTACCCGACCGCGAACCTTGTGGGGGACAACTCGGTGGCCCGGTTCAGCAGCGTCGTGATCGCAACACCGGGTTCGTATCTCGATGTGGGTTCCCGGGCGATCCTCGGCGGAAAAGGGGCGAGCGCCGAGCTCATCACCCGTGCCATAACCCAGGGCGGGACCATCATGTCCCGGGGGCACATCCAGGGGAAGGTCGCCGGGAGCCGGGGCCACCTGGAATGCAAGGGGCTCATCCTGAAAGACGGGTTGATCTACGCGGTTCCGGAGATCGAGGGGCTCGTGGTCGGGACCGAGCTCTCGCACGAGGCTGCGGTCGGGAAACTGGCCAGGGACGAGATCGAGTACCTGATGGCACGCGGCCTGGACGAGGAAGTCGCGACCGCGACCATCATCCGGGGGTTCCTTGACGTGAAGATCGCGGGCCTCCCCGCCGCCCTGCAACAGCAGATCGATGCGGCTATCGATACCGCGGAATCAGGATTCTGATATGGACGGCCGGGACCGGTTCACGGAACTCCGGGAGCTGATGGTGGAAGGCCAGCTCGCAGCCCGGGGAATCCGGAACGCCCGGGTCCTTGCCGCCATGCGGGAGATCCCCCGCCACCTTTTTGTCCCGGAACCGTACCGGTCCGAGGCGTACGCCGACTGCCCGCTCCCGATCGGGGGCGGCCAGACCATCTCCCAGCCGTTCATCGTCGGGTTCATGACCGAACTCTTAGACCCCCATCCTGAAGATACGGTCCTGGAGATCGGTGCCGGAAGCGGGTACCAGGCCGCGATCCTCTCCCGGCTCGCAAAGACCGTTGTCAGCGTCGAGCGCCTGCCCGATGTCGCGGAGATGGCGAGGAAGAACCTTGCGGCAACCGGCGCAGGAAACGTCCTCGTGAAAGTGGGAGACGGGACCCTGGGCTGGAGGGAGTTCGCCCCGTATGACGGGATCCTCGTGACGGCCGCGGGACCCGCGGTCCCCCCCGCCCTTCTCGACCAGCTGGCAGAAGGCGGCAGGCTCGTCGCCCCGGTCGGGGACCGGGAGGTCCAGGACCTGGTCCGGATGACCCGCGCCGGTGGCAGGATCCGGGAGGAACGGTACGGCGGCGTCCGGTTCGTCCCCCTGATCGGGAAGCAGGGCTGGGGTGGCTAGGTGCCGGGAAACGGGCGGAAGGTCCTGGACGTGACCCGGACGTTATCCCCATACACCGTTGCCTATGCAGGGGACACGGTCCCGGATTTCCGGCAGGAGGACGCGGGGGTCTACCTTGTCTCAAGCCTCCTGATGAGCAGCCACTCGGGAACCCATATCGACGCCCCGGTCCATTACCTCAGGACCGGGATGACCGTCGACGAGATCCCGCCCGCATCCATCATCGGGAAATGCCGGGTGATCGACCTTTCCGCCGTTCCCGGGAAGATCTCCCGGAAGGATCTGGAAGGAAAAATCGGCGGGGTATCCCGGATCCTCATCAGGACACGGTTCTCCGGGATGAACGAGTTCGCCGAGGACTATCCGTGCCTGGACCTGGGAGCGGCGAAGCTTCTCACGGAATCCGGGATCCGGTGCGTGGGGATCGATTCGCTCTCTATCGAGGAGTTCCAGTGCGACGGCTCCGTGCACCGGGAGCTGATGCGGACCGGGTGCATCATCATCGAACTCCTCGATCTCTCGCAGGTATCCCCGGGGGAGTACACGCTGGTCGCGCTCCCCCTGAAACTGAAAGGCATGGACGGGAGCCCGGCCCGCGTGGTCCTGATCCGGGAAGGATGTGATGACAATGACTGATATTATCCGCGATGCGGTGGACCGGCTCGAAGCGGCAGTAACGGGATGCGGGTACGAGGACGGGGGTGTCATCCTCCAGGTGAACCCGGACGCCCACCCCTGCCAGTACGAACGGGGCGCCGTGATGGAAGCGGTGTTCGGGGGAAAGACGGCAGAGTTCACGACCGGGGACCCCCTGCGGGCCGCGACCCGGCTCTCCTTCATGTTCGGGGCGCCCCTGGAAACCCTCCAGCTCCGGGCGACCGCAGCCGCGATCATCAATGCCGTGACCGGCTTCCTCTGCATGTCCCGGAAACTCCGGGCCTGCAAACGGGAATGCCACGGCGCATGCCGGGCCGAGCTTCTTTCCCGGATTTCCGGGAAAACCGTGTACTGCCAGACGAAGATGCCGGTCCTTCTCCCGGGGAGCGGAGCGACCATCACGAACGACCCGGAAAAGGCCGATATCATCCTCCTGAACGGCGACGGTCTGATCTCGCCGCAGGGATCGGAATTTTTCGGGGATGCCGCCGGAACGGGAACGATCCTCTGCGTCGGCCCATCCACCGCCGGGGTCGCCGCGCTCGAAAAGGCGGAGCATTTCTGCCCGTACGGCTCCAGCTAAGGCTATCTTGCCCGGGTGCCAATATCCGGGCATCGGGTTTCCCTGCGGCCACACCGGGGGGTCGGCGTGTCCATCGGGGGATTTGCCCTGAACTACGGAGTGCGAACCATGAATATTCTTCTCGTGTCCACCCAGGATTATATCCATCACCCGGTCCCGTCCCGGCACCACAATATCTTCGAAGTCCTTGCCGAACGGCACCGGGTCCATGTCCCGCACTTCCATGTGAGCTCGGGGCCGGAACGCCCGACCCGGCTCATCGTCCACGAAGCGACCCGGTTCCCGGTCAAAAACCCCCTCCTCCACTATACCCTCAACGCCCCGCACCATTACCGCATCTTCCGGGAACTCCTGAAAAAGGAGGAGATCGACATCGTCGTCGCCGCAAACATCCTCGCAGGGTCGGCGGTCATCCGGGCCGCAAAAAAGGCGGGAATTCCCGTCATATTCGATCTCAAGGACTGGTATCCCGATTCTGCGTCGGCATATTTCAGGAACCGTGCCCTCAAGTGGGGGATCGAGAAATTCGTCTGGGAAGTCACGAGAAGGAACCTCGCGGCAAGCGACCATATCGTCACGGTCTCCCCCTCCCTGGTCGGCCGGCTGAAGGGATACGGGTTCGAATCCGACCTGATCACGAACGGGGTGGACACCGATCTCTTCCGGCCGATGGACGGGACCGCACTCCGGGCGGAACTCGGGATCGGGAAGGACGATTTCGTTGTCGGGTTCGTGGGGAGCATCGAGCGGTGGTATGCGGTCGACGAGATCATCCGCTCGCTTCCGGCACTCATCCGGGAGCGGGAGGACACGAAGTTCCTCGTTGTCGGGGGAGCGCTCTTCACTGACTACAAGGAGGAGCTCGTCAGGATCGCGGATGAACTCGGGGTCCGGGACCGGATAATCTTCACCGGCCCGAAACCCTACGCCGAGCTTCCCCGGTACATCGCCTGCATGGACGTCTGCACGATCCCGACCGCCCCCGGGGGATGGATGATCGATATCCAGCTCCCGAACAAGTACTTCGAGTACTCGGCATGCGGGAAACCCATCCTCATGACCCCGATCCCGGACGTCATGAAGATGAACGCCCCGAACACCTTCGTATACCGGAGCAGGGACGAGTTCATCCGGGTGGTCAGGAGCCTGCGGGAGAGCCCCCGGACCTACGATCTCGATCTCGGCTCTTTCAGCTGGCGCAGGAAAGCTGCCGAATTCGAAGACCTCTGTACCCGCCTGATTGCCGAACACCCATCCAAATTTATTAATGGTTCTACATGAGACCTGTACTCAAAACCTGTTGGTGACCGCATGGAATTCCTGAAAAATCCGAAATACAGAGCAGTTTTTATTATCTCTGTCCTTGTCATCCTCGCTATCTTCTCGTTCTGGATACGGATCATCCCGCTGCTCCAGCTGGGGAATGGCGACATCCTGAATATCGTGGGGAGCGACGATCCCCTGTACAATCTCCGGCAGGTCGAGTCGCTCCTTGCCAATTTCCCGAACTACGAATGGTTCGACGCGATGACCACCTTCCCGACCGGGGAAGTGGTATACTGGGGACCGCTCCTCACGTACACGAGCGCTGTCCTCTGCATCGTCTTCGGGGCGACCGCCCGTCCCGAGATCATCGAGGTCTCCCTCTTTGTCCCGGTCCTGATGGCGGTCGCGATGGTACCCGTCATGTACTGGTTCGGAAAGATCCTGGGGGACTGGAAGACCGGGCTCCTCTCCGCCCTGATGATCTCGTTCGTATCAGGCCAGTACTTCTTCCGTTCCTATTACGGGTACTTCGATCACCATATCGGGGAAGTCCTCTTCAGCGTTCTCTTCTGTGCAATATACGTGTACGCCCTCTCCCTTGCAAAGGAGAGAAAAATTGTCCTTTCCGATATCTCAACATACCGGGATATCCTCCTCGTCTCGGGCCTTGCGGGAATAGCGTTCTTCCTCGGATACCTCACGATGCCCACCATCATCGTGTTCGGGCTCATCGTCGGGGCGTTCACGTTCCTGCAGTGCGTCATCAATCATTACCGGGAACGGTCGAACCTGTATCTCGCGATCATCAATACGGCAGTCTTCGGGTGTCAGCTGGTCCTGATGCTGCTCTTCGGGCTCAAGCATGAAGGGCTCGATCTCTCCCGGTATACCCTCGGCCAGTTCATTGCATATGTCCTCCTGATCGCGGCAACGCTCTTCCTCTTCGGGCTTTCCGAATACCTCCGGAATAAAAACCGCCACTATTACCTCCTCTCCCTTGCGGGAATCGCCGTCCTGTTCCTTGCAGCGGTCGCCCTCTTCACCCCCGCATTATTCAATGAACTGATCGCCGGCCTGAACGGCTTCTTCGGCCAGGCACCGGTCACCGAGACGATCCAGGAAGCCCGGGCCTGGGATCTTGTCTCTGCCTGGAACACCTTCAATTACGGGATCATCCTGGCGCTCATCGGCGGGCTCGTCTTCCTGTACCGGAACATCAGGAAGGAAGAACCCGGACAGGTCTTTGTCCTGGTCTGGTCCGTTATTATGGTGTATTCCTCCTGGCAGCATATCCGGTATGAATATTACCTCGCGGCAAACATAGCCCTCCTCGGGGCGATCGGTCTCGGAAGTGTCCTTGCCTGGGGATACGGGCCGGTCTGTGCGAAACTCTCCACGCGAGGCCCGGTCGAAACCCCGGAGAAGCCTATAAAGGAACCGGAAAAACCGGCGGGAAAACGGGAGAAACCGGGAAAAGCGGGAGAGAAACACCACGGAAAGAAGGCAAAAAGCAGCAGCCGCGAAGGGGATATCCTTCCGGTGGCGGGAGTCATCGCCGTGATCATCCTTGCCGCCCTCTTCATGTTCACTTCCGTCACCTACAGCTATGCCATATCCTCCGGAAAGGTCATCTGGGCAGACCAGGACTGGAAGGAATCGCTCACCTGGATGGGTCACAACACGCCGGAAACCGGCGTGGATTACTATACGATTTATGACAAGAACACGTTCCAGTACCCGTCCGAGGCATACGGCGTGATGACCTGGTGGGACTACGGACACCAGATAACCTATATCGCGAAACGCATCCCCAATGCAAACCCGTTCCAGCGGAATGTGGACGGCCCCAACGGTTCGGCTGCGTATTTCCTTGCCGAGACGGAGGATACCGCGAATACCATCCTGGATACCATGGGGACCCGGTATGTCATCACCGATATCGCGATGGACACCCTGCCGACCGGAAAGTTCTGGGCGATGGCCACCTGGTACAACAGCAGTGCAGGGGTCTACCCGTACCTGGATATCTACTCGGTCACCGATCCGACATCGGGCGGAACGGGAAATATCGCAGGCATCGACAGAGATTATTACCTCACGATGGTGTCCCGGCTCCATAACTTCGACGGATCGATGACGGTCCCCACCCAGGTGTATTATGTCGAATATACGATGAGCGGTCTCGGCACCTCGGGCCGCGATATTTACCGGGCATCGGCCATGAACTATACGGCGGCAGTGGCTGCGATGCAGGCGTTCAATGCCAACGCGACTTCCGGCACCCGTGCGGCTCTTGTGACCACATCCGTCGCCTATCCGAATGTTGAAGTCCCCGCCCTGCAGCATTACCGCCTGGTGCACGAGTCCCCGACCAACGTCTACAACAGCGACAGCCTGGACGTCAAATCCGTCAAGGTGTTTGAGTACGTCAAAGGCGCCACGATCAGGGGGACCGGGATCATCGAGGTCCCGGTCGTCACGAACACGGGCAGGAACTTCACCTATCTCCAGGAGAGCGTGGACGGGATGTTCGTCGTGCCGTATGCGACCACCGGGTGGAGCGGAGACGTGCGGACCACCGGTAAATACCATATCGCCGGTACAAACCAGTACTTCGATGTGTCCGAGGAGGCGATTGAGCAGGGTTCGGCCGTCAGCTGAAAGCCGCCGGAACCCCTCATCCCCCTTTTTTACCCGAGGACCATGCCCGCCAATCCCCAGCAGGCAGGAGATCGTACCAGGAGACGGAAGATCCTGGTGGTAGAAGACGATCCGATCATTGCAAACCTGGTGGAGGTTATCCTTGCAAAGAGGGGATATGTCATCTGCGGCAGAGCGGACACCGGGGAGTCCGCCATCGCACGGGCCGCGGAGGAACAGCCCGACATCATACTCATGGACATCGGACTCAAAGGAGAACTGGACGGCATCTTTGCCGCGAAATACATCCTGAATGCATTCAACATCCCCGTCGTCTTCCTGACCGGCAGCAGCGACGAAGAGACCATCCTCCAGGCGACGAAAGCCGAACCGTTCGGGTACATCACGAAACCGTTCGGGGAAACGAACCTCTACTCCAGTATCGAGGTCGCCCTGTACAACCATGCGATGCGCAACCGGATCCTCAAGTCCGGCCCTGCGCCGATCCGGAAGATCCTGGACATGCTGGATGCGGTCCTGCTCGCGGATTCCACGGGCAGGATATTCTTCATGAACTCCTATGCCGAGGTCCTCTTCACCCTCCGGGCAGCTGACGCCATTCCCCGGAACTTCTCAGAACTGGCAACGTTCCTTGATGCGAGGACCGGAACGCAGTACGAAGACCCGATGCGGGAAGTCATCAAAGAGTGTATGCTCATCGGAATGGAGAAACATATCGCGATAGTCACCTGCGGGGGTCAGAAAAAAGAGGCAGTCCTGACCGCGCTGCCCCTGAAGGATACCGCCGGCGAGATCATCGGGGCAATGATCCGGATTCACCGGAAGACCCCGTCGGAACAGCGGTTATCGCGGGTTTCGCGGTGACGTGAGCGCCGCTCCGGTACCTCCGTTTCCCTGCGGGATCGAGCCCCTTTCTTCTCCCGGGCCGGGTTTGCCCGGAGAACTCCTGCGTACGGCCATACCTCTGCCGGACAGGAACATTCCCGCCGCATCCCGGCCGGAATTCTGAAAACCTGCCCGATAACGGCCGGATTATTTACCAATCCATATATTTATGTGTCCGCCGGTTCAAAAAACGGGACAGAGGAATTTCCCCGATGGCCCACGATGTCACACCCGACTGTTCACCTGAGGAGGAGAACCGGATGCGGGAAGCGTTCCAGGAGAGCGAGGAAATATTCCGGACGCTTGCAGAGACCACGACCGCCGCGATCCTGATCTACCAGGGAGACGCGTGGGTCTATGCGAATCCCGCAGCGGAACGCATCAGCGGCTATTCCCGGAATGAACTCCTGGGAATGAACTTCTGGGAGATCGTGCACCCGGATTTCCAGCAGCACGTACGGAACCTGGGCAGGACCCGTATGCAGAGCGATCACACGCCGCCCGCCCATATCGAACTCAGGATCCTGAGGACCGACGGGACCGAGCGGTGGCTGGATGTCACGTGCGGCACCGCCACGTTCCGGAACGGGAAAGCCGGGGTCCTCACGGCCATCGATATAACGGAACGCAAAGATGCGGAAGCGAACCTGATCGAGAGCGGGAAGAGATATCGCGCCGTCTTCGATTCGCTCGACGACCTGTATTACCAGACCGATATGGACGGGATCATAACGGCCCTCTCCCCGTCCTGCAAAAAACTGACCGGTTTTTCCCCGGACGAACTCATCGGGAGGCAGGTTCTCGGGCTCTATCCCTTTCCGGAGCAGCGAGAGTCCCTTCTCGGGAAACTTCAGGCTGACAGCCAAGTCTACGATTACGAGATCGTGCTCCGGGACCGGCAGGGAAAGAACCTGAGTGTCTCGGTAAACTGTCATATCGTCAGGGATACGGAAGGCCGCCCTATCCGGATAGAAGGGACGCTCCGGGACATTACGCCCCGGAAGCAGATGGAGCAGGCCCTGCGGGAGAACGAGGAGATGCTGCAGACGGTCTTCAACAATGCGAACGACGCGATATTCGTTCACGAGCTGTTACCTGACAAAATGCCAGGCCGGTACGTGCGGGTCAACGACCGTGCCTGCCGGAACCTGGGATATACCCGGGAGGAGCTGCTCACCCTGTCTCCCAAGGACATCGTATCTCCCGAACACCGGAAGAAAATGCCGGAACTGTCCCGGGTGATCCAGGCACGGAGCCATGCAACATTCGACGCGGTGCATAAACGGAAAGACGGATCAGAGTACCCGGTGGAGGTGAGCACGCATCTCTTCACCCTGCAGGGAAAGGAACTTGCCCTCTCCATCGCACGGGATATCACGGAACGGAAAAAGATCGAGCAGGAGCGGCTCGGCATAACCGAGACCCTGGCAAACCTCGTACGGGAGCGGACCCGGGACCTCGAACGGACGAACGTACGTCTGGAAGAGGAGATCCAGGTCAGGCAGGAAGCGGAAAAAAATATCCAGGCTTCCCTTGCGGAAAAGGAAGTTCTCCTCCGGGAGATCCATCACCGGGTAAAAAACAACCTCCAGATCATCGTCAGCCTCCTCTCCTTGCAGTCCCGGTACATCGAGGATAAGAAAACCCTGGACGCGCTCAAGGAGAGCCAGAACCGGGTCAAAGCGATGGCGATCATCCACGAGAAGCTGTACAAGTCCGAGGATGTTTCGAGCATCGACATGGGAAGTTATGCCGACATGCTGACCAGGCACCTCTTCCAGTTCTACGGGGTCATGCCGGGACGGGTCCGGCTCGCTCTGGATGTAAAGAGGATGAACGTGACCATCAACACCGCGATCCCGCTCGGGCTTATCATCAACGAACTCTTCTCCAATGCCCTGAAGTACGCATTTCCCGACGGCAGGACCGGGGAGATCACCATCTCGGCCAGGAAAGACCAGGACGGGATCTTCCTGCAGTTCCGGGACAACGGGGTCGGCCTTCCGGAAGGGTATGACTGGAGAGACCCGCATTCGCTGGGCCTGCGGCTGGTCCTTACGCTGGTGGAACAGCTCTCGGGGACCATCGATCTCGACCGGAGTTCCGGGACCGCGTACACCATCCGTCTCCGGGAATCCCGCGAAGGCAGGATGGGATCTCCCGGATAGAATCCCCCGGGAACCTGCCGCCCGGTGTCCCGATGGAATGGTTTTTCTTCTGAAAGGCCGATGTTCCGGTATGCTCGATGAGGAGATTGCAGTGGGGATGCGGGTCCGGTATCCCAGGACCGGGACGACCGGTACCGTGGTGAAACTTGAGCCGCACGAAGGGTACCTCTTTGCAGAGCTGGATTCTACCGGCCTCCTGTACCGGGCCGGGGAACTGATACCTGCGGAACTGAGGCAGACGGTGAAGGTTGCCCGTACCGAGGATGCAAAGAAGACTATCGAAGACGAACGGGCGTACATGGCAGGATCGGGACTGCAGGAAGCCCTCAAAAATATCGACCAGAGCTGCGAGGGCGGCGGGTAACCCGGCCCCGTAACCTGTTTTCCCTCCGATCCCCCATACCGGGAGGTACGGAAACCGGACTGCCGGATTCTCTCCTTTTTCCCGGGCCGACAAGCGGCGCACTCCCCTGCGATCCATTGCAGGGAACCCGGATAACGGAACCATCCGGAACGCAGGGTAGTTCCCCGGAGAATCGCGGAAAAAACCAGGAAAACCCGCACCGGATCCCTGAAAAACCCGGATACCGCGGTTCCGGGGCAGATCGGGCTCAGGCGGCCGGGTTACGTATAAGTATGCCCATTATAAATACACTAGGGAGGTTGAATCTCAGTTGCACGATGTCACTATACCGAGTGTCAATATCGGGGTCGTCGGCCATGTCGATCACGGAAAGACGACGCTCGTCAATACGCTGACCGGGACCTGGACGGACCGGCACAGCGAGGAGATCAAGCGGGGGATCTCCATCCGGCTCGGGTACGCGGATGCCACGTTCTATAAATGCGAGTCATGCACCGGGCCGGAAGCATATTCCACATCCGATGTCTGTCCCGCCTGCGGCGGAAAGGCGGTCCCGTTCCGGTCGGTCTCCTTCGTGGACGCACCGGGCCACGAGACCCTGATGGCGACGATGCTCTCCGGGTCCGCCCTGATGGACGGCGCGATGCTGGTCATCGCGGCGAGCGAGCCCTGCCCCCAGCCCCAGACGAAAGAGCACTTGATGGCGCTCGAACTCGTGGGGATCAAAAATATCGTCATCGTCCAGAACAAGGTCGATGTCGTATCCCAGAAGGATGCGATCGCAAGTTACCAGCAGATAAAGAATTTCATCAGGGGCACCATCGCCGAGAACGCCCCGATCATCCCGGTATCGGCCCAGAAGAACATCAATATCGGGGCGCTCATCCAGGCGCTGGACGAGAAGATCCCGAAACCGGATCGCGATCCGTCCGCCGAGCCCCTGATGCTGGTCGCCCGGTCGTTCGATATCAATAAGCCCGGCTGCAACTGGAAGGAAGTGAAAGGCGGGGTCATCGGCGGCTCCCTGATCAGGGGCGAGTTCCGGGACAACGAGGACATCGAGATCCGGCCCGGCAGGCAGTACCAGGCCGAGAACCGGATCCGCTGGGAACCGATCACCACCAAGATCGTCTCCCTCCATGCCGGGGAAACAAAGCTGGAAGTCGCAGACCCCGGCGGCCTTATCGGGGTTGCGACCAAGCTCGATCCCGCACTCACGAAGAGCGACGCCCTTGCCGGCCAGGTCGCGGGACACGTGGGAAAACTCCCGCCCGTTCTCGACAAGCTGAGGTTCCAGGTCAGACTGATGGAGCGGGTGGTCGGATCCACGAGCGAGGTTGCGATCGAGCCCCTCAAGCACCACGAACCCCTGATGCTTGCCGTCGGGACCGCGGTCACGGTCGGGATCGTGACGAATGCAAAGAAGGAGTCGGTCGAGGTTACCCTCAAGAGGCCGGTATGCGTCGAGACCGGGGCACGGATTGCAATCAGCCGCCAGGTGGGGGCCAGGTGGCGCCTGATAGGGATCGGCATTCTGATGGAATGACCGTCCTTCTGGACACGAATGCGTTTATGATGCCGCTGCAGTGCAGGATCGATCTCTTCGGCGAACTCGGAAACCTCCTCGGTGCCTTCCGGCCCGTGGTGGTCCCGGGAGTCCTTGACGAACTCGCCGGTCTTGCACGCGGGAAGGGACGCGACGCCGCCGCGGCACGGCTCGGCCTCTCCCTGACATCCCGGTGCAGCGTGGTTGACTCTCCTGATACTTCGGCGAGGGTCGACGACCAGATCCTGGCGTACGCCGAAAAGAACCGCTGCCTCGTGGCAACGAACGACCGGGTCCTGCGGGAGACCCTGCTCTCCCGGGGGATCGGGGTAATTTCCCTGAAAAACAATACGAAACTCGAGATATTCCGGAGATAGGTGCAGTATGTATTACCGAATGACACTTGACGATAAGGTGCGGGTTCCCCCCCACCGGCTTGGCGAAGACCTGGAGTCGGTCATCCTCGACGTCCTGCAGGAGCAGCTCGAAGGGAGCATCGATAAGGAGATCGGGATCTTCATCGCGGTGACGCGGGTCATCGAGATCGGAGAAGGAGAACTGGTTCCCGGAGACGGGGCGGTCTATTACGATGTCAGGTTCGAGTCGGTCGTGCTCCGGCTCGCCCTCCAGGAGGTTGCGGAAGGCGTGGTCGTCGAGACCACGAGCTTCGGGGCGTTCGTCAGCCTCGGGCCCATCGATGCGATGCTGCACGTGAGCCAGATCTCGGACGAGTACATCACGTACGACGAGAAGAACTCCCGGCTCATCTGCCAGGACTCGAAGAGCTCGATTGCAGTCGGGGACACCCTCCGTGCCCGGGTGGTCACGCTCTCCCTCAATGAGCGCGAACCCCGGGACAGCAAGATCGGTCTCACCATGCGCCAGGCAGGTCTCGGGACGTCCCAGTGGCTTGAAGACGAGATGAACAAGGAGAAGGAACTGGCAGCCCAGGGAAAAGAGAAAGAGAAGGGCAAAAAGTAGGTGAACGGGAATGGCAGCAGGAAAGAAGAAACTCGTGAACGTGTGCAGGGAATGCCACCGGGTCGTTGACGGGGAGAGCTGTGCGGTCTGCGGCTCATCCAACGTGAGCACCGACTGGTCCGGGTACCTGGTCATCATCGACCCTGCCCGGTCCGAGGTCGCAAAGAAGATGAATATCGAGCTTCCCGGGCGGTACGCGCTGAAGGTCCGCTGATGCTCACCCTCCCTCCCGAGGAGCGTCACCTTTTTCAGAAACCGTTCGGGACACTCTTCCCAGACATCCCTTCGGCAGCGTCTCTCCTTTCCGGAAAGAAAATATTCGCCGTCGGTGATATCGTCACCCGGAACCTTCTCGCAAACGGGTTCCGGCCCGTCCTCTCAGTTGTCGACGGGTTTACGCAGCGTCTCCCCTGCGAGCGGCCGGAGGGGCCCTTTACCTGGGTCTGCCTTGCAAGGAACCCTGCGGGCACGATCTGCGAACCCCTCCTGAACTGCATCGAACGTGCGCTCGACCGGGAGGGCGCCCTGATCCAGGTCGAAGGCGAGGAAGACCTGGCCGTGATCCCCATCGTGCTCCGGGCCCCGGAGGGTGCCGTCCTGGTCTACGGCCAGCCGAACCAGGGGGTCGTGGTCCGGGTGATCGACGATACCGCCCGGGCGGACGCACGCGGGCTTCTTGCCCGGTTCGTCGCCGCCCCGGACCCCTGACGCCCTGCCACCGGCCCGGAGTTTCGGTTTTTTTTTTCGCCGGTATATCCCGGCAAAGGCAGTTTTAAATAAGCCCGCCGACAATTATTAAAGGATATCGATGGACGTTCAGATTACGAGCGATACGAGAAATGAGCTTCTCGCGCGCAGAGAAGTCGCATTCACTCTCCAGTACGAGGGCGCGACGCCGTCCCGGATGCAGATCATCGGGAAGCTCTGTGCACTTCTCAATACCAAGGAGAACCAGATAGTTGTCGGGAACCTCAAGACCGAGTACGGCAAGATGGAGGTCCGGGGAACTTCCCGCATCTACGATTCCGAAGAGGAACGGAACCGGGTCGAGCGCCCGCACCTGATGGCACGCGGAATGCCGAAACCGAAAGGCGAAGAGGCGGCATAACCATGGCGGCAAAGAAGGCAGCGGCAAAGGGCGCCCCCCGCGGCACCTACTTCAAGGTCGAGGGAGACAAGGTCACCCTGACCCGGAAATACTGTCCCCGCTGCGGCCCCGGTATCATCATGGCCGAGCACAAGGACCGTGTTTCCTGCGGTAAGTGCGGATATACGGAATTCAGGAAATAATCCCAAGATATACTCAATGCCTGTTTTCGGGCCGGTGCTGGGGTTAGAAGGGACGGCATGGAACCTCAGCGCCGCCGTTTTTGATCGGGACCTCGTGAACCTTGCATCCCATGCATACGCTCCCCCGCAGGGAGGTATCCATCCCCGCGAGGCGGCCCAGCACCATGCGACCGTGATGCGGGAAGTCGTCGCACAGGTCCTCACCGATCCCGGTTCCATTACTGCCGTCGCATTCTCGCAGGGACCGGGGCTCGGGCCCTGTCTCCGTACCGTTGCCACCGCAGCCCGGGCGCTGGCGATTGCGCTCGGTGTCCCCCTGGTCGGCGTGAACCATTGCGTCGCCCATGTGGAGATCGGCAGGTGGGCGACCGGCTGCCGGGATCCGATCGTGCTGTACGCGAGCGGCGCCAACACCCAGGTGCTCGGGTACCTGAACTCCCGGTACCGGATCTTCGGGGAGACGCTCGATATCGGGGTCGGGAACGCGCTCGACAAGTTCGCCCGGGCGAAAGGCATCACGCACCCGGGCGGGCCGAAGATCGAAGAGATGGCGAAGAACGGCGGCTATATCGATCTCCCCTACACCGTGAAAGGGATGGATCTTGCCTTCTCGGGCCTCGTCTCGGCCGCAAAAGACGCAAAGGCCCCCCGGGAAGATGTCTGCTGCGGCCTGCAGGAGACCGCGTTTGCGATGTGCGTCGAGGTGACGGAGCGGGCCCTCGCGCTCGCCGGAAAGGATGAGGTCCTCCTTGCAGGCGGGGTCGGCGCAAACCGGAGGCTCCAGCAGATGCTCCGGGAGATGTGCGAGGACCGGGGTGCCTCGTTCCATGTCCCGGAACGGAAATACCTCGGCGACAACGGGGCGATGATCGCGTACACGGGAAAGATCATGCTGGAGACCGGATCCCCGCTTCCCATCGAGGCGTCCCAGGTCAACCCCTCGTTCCGGTCGAACGAAGTCACGGTCACCTGGCGTTCCGATACCGGTTCGCCCCGGGTACATGGCCCGGGAAATTCCGCACAGGGAGCAGAAGCAATCGTGACCCTCGGGACGGATGCAGAGAAACGCAGGGTCGGCAAGCGGTACCGTGCCCCGGCGCTGGACCGCCGGCTGATTGCGGAGCGGACCCGGGCCGAGGCACGGATCATCTCCCAGGCCAGGCGGGCCGGGGTCCCGACCCCGGTCCTCCGGGACATCACCCGGGACACCATCGTGATGGAACGGGTTGCGGGCCCGCTTCTCGGGGATGCACTCACGGAGGAAAACCTTGAGGAAGCCGGGCGCACGGTCGGCAGGCTCCACGGCGCAGGAATCGTCCACGGCGATCTCACGACCAGCAACATCATCGTGCGGGACGGGACGTGCGTCCTCATCGACTTCGGCCTCGCCCAGGTCACGTCCGAGATCGAATTCCGGGGCGTGGATTTACATGTTTTGTTCCAGACGCTCGAAAGTACGACCCCGGACAGCGAAAAGCTCAAAAACTCGTTTGCCAAAGGCTATAACGAGGCATTCTCCTGCGCGGACGAGATCCTGGTCCGCGAGCAGGAGATCGAGAAGCGGGGAAGGTACCTGTGAAGCTCACGGTAGTCACTACCAATCCGAACAAGGCACGGGAAGTGCGGGAATTTTTCAATGGAGCCGTTGATGTCGATTACCTCCCCCTGGAGTGTCCCGAGTACCGGAACAACGACGTGGGCGAGATCGCACGGGAAAAAGCGAAGTTCGCGTACGAGAAGCTGAAGCGCCCGCTCATCGTGGACGATACCGGCCTCTATATCAATGCCCTGAACGGGTTCCCGGGGCCGTACGCCGCGTACATCCAGAAGACCATCGGGAACGACGGGATCGTGACCCTGATGGTCGGGGTCTCCGACCGCAGGGCATACTTCGAGACCGCGATCGCGTTTGCCAACAAGAAAGGGATCCGGATCTTCAAGGGGACCATCCACGGCCAGATCGTACCGCCCCGGGGGTCCGAGGGGTTCGGGTTCGATCCCATCTTCGAGTGGGAGGGCCATACCCTCGCCGAGCTGCCGCTTGAGAAGAAGGCGAAGATCTCCCACCGGGGCAGGGCGCTCTCCGCTTTCAAGAACTGGATGCAGCAGGAAGTAAAGGCGGTCTGATCCGCCGGAGCTGACGGCCCGTAAGTTTCCCTGAGGGAAACGGCACAACTGTTATTATGCCGGAACGCCAATATCTGGGTCTCGATTTGAGGTGAATCCCGATGGGTAAGTTTCCCGAGGCAGAAGCACGCCTTCTCAATGTAAAAATCTGTATGCACTGTAATGCACGCAACGCGATCCGGGCAACCAGCTGCCGCAAGTGCGGGTACCAGAACCTGCGGCCCAAGAATAAAGAGCGCAAAGCGTAATCACGCTGAATAATACGTTACTCTTTTTCCTTTCTGGCTGTATTCGCCACGGAACGTCTCGATGTTCCGCTTGTACCCGATCCGCTCCTCTACCCCGAGGGCCCGGAGCTCTTCCCGGATCTGCATGATCCCTGCCTCGTCCTGCCAGTCCGGGGTGTAGACATAGATGACCCGACGGGTGTCGCGGGAGTCGGGGTTCGGTTTTGCGGTGCTGACCTTGGTCGAGATCCCGAGTTTTCCTGCGACGGTCGCGTCCCGGATCTTCTTCCAGAGGGGGTCCGCCTGGTCCGGCTCTGCGAAGATGAGCCATTTCCCTGCGAGTTCATCCTCGGTTGCCTCGGGCCGTACCCCGGGTGCATCCTGGATGATCCAGTACATCTGGGTGGTTTTCGAGGGGATCACGCCTTCCCCCGCGAGGATCATTTCGTACACCGTGTCCCGGGACCCGAACCTCGCGAGGAGCGCCGCCGCAAGTTCCGCGTAATCCCCCTCGAACTCGGAGAATATCGCATCGAAATCCGGCCGGAAGTCTGCGCCACGCTCCACGAGTTCAAAGAGATACGGTCCCCGCGAGCGGAGGCCGTTGTTCAGCAGGTGCTCAAAGATACCGTACGCGGCATCCGCGAGCGCATTCCGGTCGGCTTCTTCCATATATACCCGTCCGGTCTTCCGTGGAAAAAAAGGTATGCTATCGGAGATCCCGCCCGGAACTTCTGAAACCGCATCTCCGGCCGGGACCCGGCCGGGCCTCCCGTACCCGGATACCGTGACAGGCATTCCGGCCTTTCCATTTCCCGTTGGCATTGTCGAATGGTTTATGTCTGGCGCAGCCGGAATTGTACTTACTATGGAATGGAAACGTGACTGGGGGCTCACCCTCCGCCTGTGGATGACGGGGCTCCTTCTCCTCATCGTCTACCTGGTCTTCATGGCCGTCCTGATGATGCTGGGCGTCTCGGCAATATTCGTTGTCCTCCTGGCACTGGTATTCGGATTCATCCAGTTTTTCTTCTCCGACAAGATGGTGCTCTGGAGTACCGGGGCAAAAATCGTCCAGGAAGATGAATACCCCGACCTGTACCGGATGGTGGATCGGCTCCGGACCGAGGCAGGGCTTCCCATGCCCCGGATCGCCATCATGACCAGCCCGGTGCCGAATGCGTTTGCGACCGGCCGGGGGCCCAACCATGCGGTGGTCGCATGCACGGACTCTATCATGCGCATGCTGAACAAGGACGAACTCGAAGCGGTCCTGGCCCACGAGCTCTCGCACGTGAAGAACCGGGATATCCTCACGATGACGGTCGCGAGTTTCGTTGCGATGATCGCGGCGATCATCATGCAGAACTTCCTCTTTGCGGCGCTCTTCGACAGGAACAACGAGGGAGGGGTCTCGGCATGGATCATCGTGGGGCTCGTCTCGGTGGTCGTGTACTTTATTGCCCAGCTCCTGATCATGGCGATCTCCCGGTACCGGGAGTTCGCTGCGGACCGGGGCAGCGCGTACATCACCCGGAACCCGCAGGCGCTCATCTCGGCCCTGAAGAAGATCAGCGGCAGGATGGAAGCGCTGCCGCCGGAGCCCAAGGCGAAGATCGAAGGAGCGAATGCCTTCTTCATCATCCCGGCCCTGACCGGCAACCGGATCCTTGAGCTCTTCTCCACCCACCCGGCCCTGGAGAAGCGGATCGCGAACCTCGAGAAAGTCGAGGGCGAACTCCGCGGATACTGAAATCTTCCGATATTTCCCGTTCCTTTTTTGCCAGGCTGCGAATCCGCGGCTTCCGCCCCGGCCCATGAATAGTTCAAAAAATATATGCCCGCAGGGACCGGAATCCGATCATTCATCCGGAATGACCATGGATACGATACCCGAACGATCCCTTCCCGTCGCGCTTATCGCCGCATCAGGCATTTTCTTCGGAGCCTATCTCTTCGTGATCGCGTCGGCCGTTTCGAACCTTGCGAACCGGGGTCCGGGGTTTCCTGCTCTCATTTTCGGATTACCGGGATCTTTTTCCTTTTTGACCGCGCATTTTATACTCGGCCTGTTTTTCCTGGTCTCGTTTGCAGGGAGTGTTCTGCTGGTCCGGATCGTGAAACGGAGGTCTCCCCGCTGGCACTTTGCGCTTCCCCTGTGCATCCTGGAGGGAGCGGCGGCAGTCTCCGTCCTGCTCTTCTCGAATCCCTTCACGGGACATCTGATCGGGCTGGGACACCTCTTCTTAGTGCTGACTCTGGTAATCCCGCTCCTCCCGTTCGTTTCCGCCCTTGCCTTCATTTCCCTGCAGGGCACGTCCGGAAAGACCCTCACCGGGTCCATGATACTTGCGACCGGCATCGGGGGTTCGGGGATCCTGCTCTTTCTCCTCTCCTGCCTGTGGTTTCCCCGGATGACCCCTCTCCTGGGATCGTACCAGGATTCTCCGGTAAGCTTCGCGTATCCCGGACCCCTCCTCCTGGCGTATCTCTTTTTCCTGCTGCCGGTGCCGGGACTGCTCCTGATCCGGCTGGGCTTCAAAGTCGCAAATGGTTCCAGAACCAACGATATTACCTCCGGAAAAGTGTTGCCATGATTCCCAGACCGTACAGGATCGACCTGCTTAAGACAGGGAGTATCCGGGTAAGACTACCGAGAGGACACCATCCGGACATATGCCGATATATGAAATAGAGGGGGTCCGTGATATGCTTTCAGTGAAAAAGAAAATTGTCCTGCTCATTTGTATTCTCAGCATTGTCTGCATACATGCAGCTGCCGTAGCCACTGAGGCGGACCCGTGGACTCAGATCTCCCCCGGTGCCAACTGGGGAGGGCGACATATCCACCAGGCTGTTGCGTTCGACAACAAAATGTGGATTCTCGGGGGAGGGGCCTATGGGGAAACGAAAAATGATGTATGGTATTCATCCGACGGCGTCAACTGGACGCAGGCGACTGCACATGCTCAATGGTCTCCCAGAGTGTACCATCAGGCAGTAGTGCATGACAACAAACTATGGATACTGGGCGGATATGACAGGGCGCGCTCAGAAAAAAATGACGTATGGTACTCATCCGATGGTATCAATTGGACTCAGGTCACCGCAGATGCTCCCTGGTCTCCAAGGATTGGATTTCGGGCAGTAGAATATGATAATAAGATCTGGGTAATCGGGGGAATATCGGATGTTACAGGAAAAGCAGAGAGACATAATGATGTCTGGTATTCCGGAGACGGGATTTCCTGGGTCGAGACCACCGGGAATGCTTCCTGGTCTCCCAGAGGCTGCGGTCCCGTCGTGGTTTATACTGATACGATGTGGCTGCTGGGAGGAACAGACGCCTCCGGATATAGAAACGATGTGTGGTCTTCAGAGGATGGATATGCATGGAATCAGATGACTGCAAATGCATCCTGGTCGGGAAGAGTCGGTCATCAGGCCGCTGCCTTTGACAACAGGATATGGGTGATCGGAGGATACCGGTATCCGGAATACACAGGGGATGTCTGGTATTCGGGGGATGGGGTACACTGGACACCGGATACAGAGAACGCATCATGGTCCGCGAGAAGCGATCATCAGGTAATCATATTCGATAACAGGATGTGGCTGCTGGGGGGTGTCGATAAGACGCTTTCCGTTAAGAATGATGTGTGGCAAAAAGGGGTACTCGTCCCGGAAGACATCCTTTATACCAAGGGGAGCGCCCAGGTTTTCGGCCTATTGTCGCAGATCATTTCACACCTGAAAACATACGTCATGGGCAATGGGACTGTATCACCGGAAGGCGGCATTCCGGTACCTGGGCGGGGCGAACCTGAGGATACAATTGTTCCTTCTATTCCGGTGACAACTACTCCGCCAGCGATTGCGCCCGTTACACCGAACCTGACGGAAACCCCCAGTTGGGAAAGACCCAAGTATGAACCCGGGGTTGTAATCGTAAAGTACAAACGGGAATTATCGGAAGAACAATTTTTGCGGACTGCTTCCGGATTAAACGCAGAAATCGGTGCTGTCGTGATTGATGTGGGTATCGACAAATCCCAGCTGGTGGATATTCCGGATACCATGAGTATAGAATCTGCTATCTCGTTCTATGAAAAAAACCCGGACGTTGCATTTGCGCAGCCCAATTATTACTACTATCTCCAATAACATTTTCCAGGAACAATCCCCCTGATTCAAGTAAATGGAAAAACAGAGAAATCGTGGCCCCGAGGCCCTCTTCCCCCATCCCAGAATCTCTACGAGTCTACTATGTCGGTACCTGATACAAAACCTATCCCGGGTTGGAATCAGGGTGTCTCATCCGGTATCTTCCCTGGAACACCAGAGTAACCCTTAATAGCACTGGTTGCGATAACTTACAGGCAATCTGCATCGATGGTCTAGAGGCATGACTTAGGCCTTCCAAGCCTATAGCCCGGGTTCGATTCCCGGTCGATGCATACGGGCTCGTGGTCTAGTTGGCTATGACGTCGCCTTCACACGGCGAAGATCTCGTGTTCGAATCACGACGGGCCCACTCTGTTTTTCAGGACACTTCCTGTTATCCCATCCTCCCTTCCAGCAGATGCCGGTTCCCATTTGCCCGGTGAGCAGGCCCCCTCCTTCCTCAGCCCTGATATCCCCCTCCGGATCCAAAGAGGGGGGGGTCCCCCCTCCCCAAAAATCCCGGGACCCCCCCGGACCCTTCAGGGGGGTCGCACCAAAAACCGTACGACCCCTCCCTGCCCCCCCTACCGGTCCGGAAAAGTTCTGATGAAACACCACTGTTTCCCCTGGACCTCCGACTGAAAGCCCTGAGGGGTAAACGATCCCGGGTGGGGTACCCCCCTGACCCAACGCAGACAGGTACCCCCCTCCCCAAAAAGTCTGTGACCCACCGGACCCCTGAGGGGGGTCGCACCAAAAACCGTACGACCCCTCCCTGCCCCCCCCACCGGTCCGGAAAAGTTCTGATGAAAGGCCGGGGTTTCCATTGGACTTCCGACGGAACGTGAATTTCCTGCCCGGGAAAAGGGAGGGGGACCCCCCCTTTGCGACCGGACAGGGGGGTGCCTCCCCAAAATTTCCGGACCGGTCACGTACGGGAGGAGGGGGTCTGCGCAAGATGAGAGGGGGGGGCCCTCAGGGCCGGAGGGGGTACCCCCTTCCCCCAGACAGGGGAGGCCCCCCCACCAGGAACCGGAATACCCACCGGGTTCCTTTGGCATGAGGGGGGTCCATTCCGAGATCGAACCGGGTTCCCTTCCGGATGAAAGAGAGAAAAATCCCGGAGATGCCCGAACGGAAAGAAGAATAATGAACCCCCTCCGTACATACTAATCGTTATCTGCAGGTTGTAACCGGGGTGTTGGAACACTATGGAATCACAGGGAACGAAAATCAAACCGGAGGAAATTCTGCCCGGACTCGTCTCGGCACTCGCTGAATTTCCTTCCGTCATTGCCATCATCCTGTATGGTTCCGTCGCCCGGGGGGAAGAGACCCCTCTCTCGGACATTGACATCTGCGTACTGACGGAACCCGCCCTGACCCAGGCTGAATGGGAAACACTCATGTCCTATTCCGGCCCGGCAATCGATCTCGTACTCTTCCAGGATCTTTCTCCCGCAATACGCTACCGGGTCCTCACAGAAGGGACAATCCTCCTGAATAAAGATCCCTCCCGGGTAAACCGGATCAGGGCAGAAACTGTCAGGGAATACCTTGACCTGAAACCGCTTCTCGAACAGAACGCCCGGAGAATTCTCGGACACATGGTCGGATCCTGATGCCCCGTGAATTTGACAGCGAGCGCATCAGTGCCATACTCAGCGATATCGACCGGTATCACTGCGATCTCCGCGAGCTGCACATTTCCGCTGTTGAAGATCTCAATGACAAGCGGACGTTCTATGCGGCATCCATGATCCTCTTCGCGCTTCTGAACCGGACGATCGATCTCGGAAACGAGATCCTGATCACCCGGGGGTTCAGGATCCCTTCCACCTACCGGGAAATTTTTGTGATTCTGGGACAGGAACAGGTCATAGACACGGACCTTGCCGGTAAGATCGGATCGCTGGTCTTCTACCGGAATCTGCTTTCCCATGAATACCACGGCATCAACCCGGAGAAGCTGTTCACTCTGACCGGAAGGGTATCCGATATCCTGGCATTCACGCGGAAAATCCAGCAGTACCTTCTCAAAGGATAACGGGACTCCGGCTGTATTCCGGGTATGCCCTCCGCACCACCGGTTCAGCAATTTTTATTTCCTGAGGGACATACCCTACCGGCATATGATCAAGGTTGCCATCAACGGGTACGGGACGATAGGGAAACGGGTCGCGGACGCGGTCGCCGCCCAGAAGGACATGAAGATCGTCGGGGTCTCGAAGACAAAGCCGAGCGCCGAGGCGTTTGTCGCGGTCAGGCGGGGGTATCCCCTCTTCATCGCCGATATGGCAAAGAAGCCGGCGTTCGACAAGGCCGGGATCCCGGTCGCGGGATCGGTCGAGGACATGCTGAAGCAGGCGGACATCATTGTCGATGCAACCCCGGGCGATGTCGGCGCGAAGAACAAACCAATCTATGAGAAGCTCGGCAAAAAAGCCATCTTCCAGGGCGGCGAGGACCACGAGGTCGCGGGGTTCTCCTTCAACTCCGACTGCAACTACGGGGATGCAATCGGCAGGCAGTTCGTCCGGGTCGTTTCCTGCAACACCACCGGCCTCTGCCGGATCATCAACACCATCGACCGGGAATTCGGCGTCGAAATGGTCCGGGCCATCATGGTCCGGCGCGGCTCCGACCCCGGCGAGATCAAGAAGGGGCCCATCGATGCCGTGGTCCTCAACCCGGTCACGATCCCGAGCCACCACGGCCCCGACGTCCAGACCGTGCTCCCGAAGATCCCCATCGTCACGATGGCCATGATCGTCCCGACCACCATGATGCACATGCACGCCATCCAGATGACCACCAAAAAGGAACTGAACCGGGCCAGGGTCATCGAACTCATCGCGAACCACCCGCGTATGGGCCTCGTGGAATCCGCAACCGGGATTTCGAGCACCGCGGAACTCAAGGAATTCGCGATGGACCTCGGGCGCCAGCGCTCGGACCTCTTCGAGAACTGCATCTTCGAGGGCTCCATCTCCGCGACCGGAACTGACCTCTACTTCTTCCAGGCCATCCACCAGGAAGCGGATGTCGTGGTCGAGAACGTGGACGCCATCCGTGCGATGATGGGCACGGAGAAAGACGGGAAAGCATCCGTGAAGATGACGAACGAAGCCCTCGGCCTCGTCCCGCTCCAGAAGAACCATTAATTCCCTTCCCACCCATTATTTCTGGATGGATGCGTACTCCCTTGCCACACGGAATACTGTCGAGGTTGTGACGGAAGACGAGCTTCGGGGCCTTCTCGCAAAGCCGGTAAAGCGCGTGTACGCAGGATACGAGCCGAGCGGCGAGATCCACCTCGGGCACCTGGTCACGATCAACAAGCTCGTTGACCTCCAGAAGGCAGGTTTCGAGGTCGTGGTCCTCCTCGCCGATCTCCATGCCTTCCTGAACCGGAAGGGCACCATGGAGCGGGTACGGGAGCTCGCCGAATACAATAAGAGATGTTTCGAGGGGCTCGGCCTCAGGAACGTCACCTACGTTCTCGGAACCGATCTCCAGCTCAACCCCGATTACCAGCTCCTTGTCCTCAAGCTCTCGCAGGAGATCACCCTTGCCCGGGCAACCCGGAGCATGGACGAGGTCGGCAGGCAGATGGACCACCCGACCGTCTCGCAGATGATCTACCCCATCATGCAGATGGCGGATATCGCCACCCTCAAAGTCGATGCAGCGGTCGGCGGGATCGACCAGCGCAAGATCCACATGCTGGCACGCGAGCACCTCGTCAACTTCGGGTACCCCTCGCCGGTCTGCATCCACACGCCGATCCTGAACGGTCTTGATGGCAAGAAGATGTCCTCATCCCAGGGGAACTACATCTCGGTCGCAGACAGCGAGGATGACATCCGGAAGAAGTGCCAGAAAGCGTTCTGCCCGCCCGAGGTCGAAGAGAACCCGGTCCTGCAGATCCTCCAGCACCATGTCTTCCCGAGGATGGAGACCGTCCGAATCGTCCGTCCCGAGAAGTTCGGCGGCAACCGCGAGTTCTCCAGCTACGCGGAGATCGAAGAGGCCTACCGGAAGGGCGAGATCCATCCCCTGGACCTCAAGAAGACGATGGCCGAATGCCTGATCGGGATCCTGGCCCCGGTACGCGAGTATATTGCATGACCTCCCCGCTATCCCCGGAACGGTGAACCCGTGACCGTCGACCGGGCCGAACGGGATTTTGACAAGAAAGTCGCCGAGATGGGGATCCGGGTAAAGGATGCCGACCAGCTCAAGGTCCGGGAGGATGTCTTCGACGAAGTCACCCTCCTTGCCCTGTACAAGCTGGTCCACAAAAAGCATGTCACCGCCATCGGGGGATCGATCAGCACCGGGAAGGAGGCAAACGTCTTCTACGGCGAAGGAGCTGAGGGCCCGGTCGCCATCAAGATCTACCGGATCCGGACCGCGAACTTCAACGCGATGTCCGAGTACCTGGTGGGAGACCGGCGGTTCTCCAACGTGAAGCGGGCGAAAAAAGATCTCATCTTTGCTTGGACAAAGAAGGAATACAGCAACCTCCTCCGGGCACACCAGGCAGGGATCCCGGTCCCGGTGCCGATCGTCTTCGACCGGAACATCCTCGTGATGGGTTTCGTGGGCGAGAACGAGCGCCCGTACCCCCAGCTCCGGAACGCGGAGATGGAGGATCCGGCCGCGACCTATGCGACCCTGGTCCGGTACGTGCAGGATCTCTTCGAGAAAGCCGAGCTCATCCATGCCGACTTGAGCGAGTTCAATATCTTGTACGGCGATGTACCTTATCTGATCGATATGGGGCAGTCCGTGACAAAGGATCATCCCCTGGCCCCGAAATTCCTTCTCCGGGATGTCGAGAACCTGAACCGGTTCTTTGAGGGCAGGTGCGAGATTACCGACGCCCGCACCATCCTCCGGGGATTCAGGGGCGTCAACCGGCAGCCATAACAGGAATACGATACCATGATGCAGGAACTGAAAGTTGCGGGAAACCGTATCGGTGCGCTTATCGGGAAGGGCGGCGCAACCAAGGCTGAACTGGAAGAGAAGACCAAGACGAAGATCGGGATCGATTCCAAGGAAGGCCTCGTGACCGTGGAAGGGGACGAGGCAGCGTCCGCGCTCCGGGCAATCGAGGTCGTGGAGGCCATCAACCGGGGCTTCTCACCGGAGCGGGCGTTCACGCTCCTTGAGGACGAGGACCTGATCTTCGAGGTGATCGACCTCTCGGGCGTCGTGGATTCCCCGGGCCAGCTGGCACGGATCCGGGGCAGGATCATCGGGAAGGACGGACGGGCGCGGGAGCAGATCGAGAACATGACCGAGACCATGATCTCGGTTTTCGGGAAGACCGTAGCAATCATCGGCCTCCCCGAGCGGATCAAGACCGCCCATGCGGCCGTGGATATGCTCGTTTCGGGCGTTCCGCACGAAAATGTCTTTGCGTTCCTGGACAAGAAAAAGAAAGAGGCGAAGCAGGACGTTATCAGTTATTACTACTAAAGTGCATGCGCGTAATACCGAAACCACAATTTCCAGTGGAGAGTTAAACAGGTTAAATTTAGGAATTCCGGTATTCGGCTTTAAATACCCAATTTTGGAGTGGAATAAAAGGGGTTTATATGCTCATCCGTGATCTCCCGCTTCCCGCAACGCTGAAATCTTACTGCGAGTCAAACGGAATCCATGAGCTGTACCCGCCCCAGGCCGCCTGCATCGAGAAGGGGATGCTGGACGGGACGAACCTTCTCGTCGCGATCCCGACCGCGAGCGGAAAAACCCTGATCGCCGAGATGGCGATGCACCGCCATATCGCGAAAGGCGGGAAGTGCCTCTATATCGTGCCCTTAAAAGCGCTCGCGAGCGAGAAATTCGAGGAGTTCCGTAAAAAAGACGTCCGGGTCGGGATCTCGACCGGCGACTTCGACCGGCGGGACGAATTCCTGGGAAAGAACGATATCATCGTCGTTACGAGCGAGAAGCTCGATTCCCTGACCCGGAACAATGCGCCCTGGCTTCCGGAGATCACGCTCCTTGTCGTGGACGAGGTGCACTTAATCGACGATCCGGGCCGGGGTGCGACCCTCGAGATGGTCATAACGAAGATGCGCAGGAAGATCCCGCACCTGCAGGTCATCGCGCTCTCGGCTACCATCGGGAACCCCCGGTCCCTGGCAGGCTGGCTCGATGCCGAGCTCGTGACCAGCGAATGGCGGCCGGTCGATCTCAGGCAGGGCGTATACTGCGACGGCGTCATCCATTTCCGGACCGGGGACCGGCCGGTGAAGGATATCTCCCGGTACGAGGACCTGAACCTCTGCGTGGATACCATCGAGGAAGGGGGCCAGTGCCTGGTCTTCGTCTCCTCCCGGAGGAACGCGGAGGCGTTCGCGAAACGGGCCGCCCAGAAGCTGAAGCTGGAGAGCCCGGCCCTCAAAGCCTACGCGGAGCAGCTGAAGAAGATCGCAGGCCCCGAATCCGAGAGCACGCTCGCGGAGTGCGTCGCATGGGGCTCGGCCTTCCACCATGCCGGGCTCCGCAGGGAAGAGCGGGCGGTCGTGGAGGAAGGGTTCCGGAAGGGCGAGATAAAGTCCATCTCCTCGACCCCGACCCTGGCAGCAGGCCTCAACCTCCCGGCCCGAAGGGTGATCATCCGGGACTATCTCCGGTTTGCGGCAGGGGAGGGCATGGTCCCGATCCCTGCCCGGGAATACCACCAGATGGCTGGCCGGGCGGGACGGCCCCGGCTCGATCCCTACGGGGAAGCGGTCCTGATCGCAAAAGATGCGACCCAGGTGGAGGAACTCTTCGAGGCATACATAGAATCCGATGCCGAGGATGTGTCGTCCCGGTCGGCAGACGAGGCGGTGCTCGGGACCCATATCCTCTCCCTCGTCGCCTCAGGGTTCGCGAACTCCCGGGAGGAGCTGAACGGGTTCATGGACCGGACGTTCTACGTCCACCAGCACCCGAGGTCCCGGACCCTGCCCCGTGCCGTCGACCGGGCCCTGAAATTCCTTGCATCCGCGAAGATGACGGTCGAAATCGGGGACCGGATCACCGCTGCCGAGTACGGCCATATCGTCTCGAAACTCTACATCAACCCCCGGGGCGCGGAGGCGATCGTTGCCGGGATGCAGGCCCGGGACGAGTACTCGGACACCGGCCTTCTCATCGCGGTCTGCTGCACGCCGGATATGATCAAGCCGTACGTGAAAAACGCCGACCTCCCGCTCCTCGAAAAGTTCCTGAAGAAGCATAAAAAGGAGCTCTGGCCCCGGGACGACCCGGACCCCGACGAGGAAGAAGAGTACTACCGGGGTGTCAAAGCCGCGATGATCCTCTCGGACTGGCAGAACGAGATGTCGGACACGATGATCGCGGAGCGGTACGGCGTGGGGGCGGGCGACGTGTACGCGATGGTCGACGGCGTGAACTGGCTCCTCCATGCGACCGTGCAGCTGGCCCGGATCTTCAAGCCCGCGTTCTACCCGTCCGTACGGGAATGCGAGATCTGCGTGAAGAACGGTATCAAGCGCGAGCTCCTGCCCCTCATCCGGCTCCGGGGCGTGGGCCGGGTCAGGGCACGCCGGCTCTTTGACCGGGGCATCACGGACCCGGACGCAATCCGGCGTGCAGGCCGGGCTGAGGTAACGCAGATCCTCGGAAAAGCGGTCGCCGACCAGATCTTCCTCCAGCTGGAGGGCGGGCCCCGGCCCGACCGGCAGGCGGCACCCGTGCCTGCCGGCGGGGAACCCGCCGGACCAAAAAAAGCGGCTCACGAGTCCCCCTCCGTTAAGGCCCCGCAGCAGACGCTCTTTTCGTTCGGAAAGGAACATACCGGAGAGGACTGATCCCCATGGCGCTTCCCGATGTCCCGTGCACCATCCTGCAGGCCGGGTTCACGGTGGACGAGCGGGCCGCTTTTCTGAAAGAGCTCGCGGACATTGCCGACCGAACCGGGAGCAGGATCGTCTGCTTCCGGGCAGGTTCCCTGGCGGGCCGGGCCCATGTGAAGGCTGCGCTGGCACGGGCCGCCCGGTCCTTTGCGGAGGGAAACCCGATAGCCCGGACCCTTGAGATGGAGGCCCTGCTCTATGCCTCCGGCTCCCGTCAGTGCAGCGGGACCGATGCGTTCAGCATCCATCCCGGCCCGAACCGGGCGTACGTCTGCATCTGCCCGGAGAGTGCAGAGGCAAAACAGCTCCTGGGCGCATTCATGCGCTGGAACGAGGATGACTGGGAGGAAATCTCCCCGGAAAAAGAGGCCCGGCTCAGGGAGCTCTTCGGAATCACGCAGGCCGAGCTGGACGCGGCCGGGGGACCGGACCGGCTTCCAGACCTGGTCCTTGAACGGGTGGCCCTTCTGGAAGTGTACCGGTAAGATCCCGGTACGGGCCGGAAAAAATCCCTTGTATAGGTTTTCTACGGTTTTTTCACTTGTTCGCGTGGGTCAGGATATGGCCGAGCTCGGGCAGGATGATCTCCTTCATCGCGAGCGTGACCGCTCCCGTGGAGCCCGGGATGCAGAAGACGACCTTCCCCCGGATGACACCCGCCACTGCCCGGGACAGGATCGCGGACGTCCCGATCTCCCCGAAGCTCTTCAGCCGGAAGAGCTCCCCGAACCCGTCGATCCGCTTCTCCAGGAGGGGCGAGACCGCCTCAATCGTGCAGTCGTCGTGCGTCAGCCCCGTTCCCCCGTTCAGGACAATGCAGTTCGCGAGTTCGAGCGCCCGGGCAAGCCCGGACTGGATGGCGTCCACCCGGTCCGGGACGATGGCGTAATGGACGACCGGGACATGGTCGAGGGCCAGGAGTTCCCGTATCTTGGTCCCGCTGGTATCGGTCTCCGGGGTACGGGAGCTGGAGACCGTGATGATCGCTGCCCGGAACTCGGGCGGCATATAATGATCCGGCTTCATGAAAGTACCATCGCCTGCCGCGTCTATTAAGGTACTCTTCGGGACGGCGAAATGAAAAAAAGATGCAGGACAAAGGCAGGTGCGGGTGGGAACCCGTCGGGGCTCCCGGTGCCCCTTCACCCAGCTCGCGCCCTCCTTCCGGTACTCTTTCTTCCAGAAGGGCACCCGTTCCTTGATCCGCTCCAGGATATACTCGCAGCCCCGGAACCCTTCGCTCCGGTGACCCGCACCGACCACGATGACAACGATATTCTCCCCGACCGCGAGCCTCCCGATCCTGTGGACGATATCGGCCGAGTGGAGATGGAACTTCCCGACAGCCTCCTCCCGGATCGCTTCCATGTCTCTGAGGGCGACCTCCTCGTACGCCTCGACCTCCATCGCATCGATATCGTCATTCCGGACGATCCCGTTGAAAACGACGACCGCGCCCGATTCCGGTCTCTTTGCGGCCGCGATCATCGCGGCGATATCCACATCCTCCTGCTGGACCCGGATCATGTCCTGTCTCCCCTCGTTCCCTGCCGGTTCAGCCGCCGGCTACCGGCGGGAATACCGCGAGCTCGTCGCCGTCCGCAAGCTGCGTTGCTCCGGCTTCCGTGGTCTCGATACGCTTCCCGTTCCGCATCAGGACTACGTACTCCCGGATGCTCCCGTCCTCCTCGAAAAATGCCTTCTCCCCGTCAGGGACGCCTGCTGCAAGCGCATTCAGCGCACTGAGAACGGTCGCCCCCGCTTCCAGGGAGAGCGGGACCGCTCCCCCGAACTGCTCCCGAAACTGGGCAAAGAGCCGGGTCCTCACGGAAATCTTCGTCATCGTATCCTTCCATTCTGTTGCACGCGGGAGTATATCTCTCTCCCGCTCATGCCCCGGGCCCGTTCCCGCCGCAGACCGGGCATTTCGGGTTCCGTTCCACCGCGATCTCCTCGGCCCGGGAGGTCCGGCCGTCCCAGAGGAGGAGCCGTCCCGCAAGGAGCTCCCCGGTCCCGGTCAGGTACTTGACGACCTCGGTCGCCTGGATCGAGGCCAGGACGCCTGCGGTCGCCCCGAGGACCGGGAGAACCTCTCCGGGAGGTGCGTGCGGGAAGATACAGCTCAGGCAGGGGGTTTTTCCGGGGATCACGGTCGTTGCCTGCCCGTGCAGGCCCCGGATGGCCGCATGGACGAGCGGGATATTCTTCCGGAACGCAGCCCGGTTGAGCAGGAACCGTGCCGCGTAGTTGTCCATCGCGTCCACGATGACGTCCGCATTCCCGACCAGTTCTTCCGCGTTCCCGTCCCCGATGGTCGCATCGACTGCACGGATCTCAATATCAGGATTGATCTCCCGCAGGTTCTCTTCCGCCGATGCGACCTTCTTCCTGCCGCAGTCCCGGTCCCGGTGCAGGATCTGCCGGTTCAGGTTCGTGAGCTCGATCGTATCGTTGTCAGCGATTGCGATCGTTCCTATGCCGGCGACCGCAAGGTAGATCGCGACCGGAGAGCCGAGCCCTCCCGCCCCTGCCAGGAACACCTCCGCCTGCTTCAGCTTCTCCTGCGCCTCTTCCCCGAAGAGAAGGATCTGGCGTGCGTACCGCTTCTTCTCTCTTTCCGTCAGCATTCTGCTTCTTCCTGGAAGGTTCCCGGATCGGCCGGGATCCGGCCGGTTGTACAGGGACATCTGCGTCCCTTGTCCTTTAACCCTGCTGGTTTTCCCGCAAAAGGAATGCACCGGCAGATATCAACAGATATCAGCAGGTCCGGCATCGCGGATAATCCATAGGTTTATGGAGGACAGGTGCGACTCCTAACGATGGTGAATGCCGGGCAGACGCCTGCCGCCCGATTACCGGAACCCGGCTCCGGACCTGAAATCCCATGACGATCGATGAGAAACTCGCCCTCCTGAAAGAGACCATCGGGAGCTATGGCTCTCTCCTGGTCGCATATTCGGGAGGGGTCGACAGCTCGCTCCTTGCCGTGATCGCCCGGGATGTCCTCGGCGAGCGGGTGGCATGTGTCCTTCTCGATGGGCCTGAGGTTCCCCGGCGGGCGATAGCAGACGCGAAAGAGACCGCAGCTGACCTCGGGATTCCCTGCGAGGTTATCACGTATCCCGTGATGGACGTCGCCGGGTTCCGGGAGAACTCCCCGGACCGGTGCTACCACTGCCGGAAAGGCTCCGCCCGGATCCTCACGGGCCGGGCACGGGAGCTGGGGATCGCCCGGGTCGCGGACGGGACCAATGCCTCGGACCTCGGCGAACACCGGCCCGGTGTCCGGGCAGGCACGGAAGAGGGCATCCTGCATCCCTTCCTGGAGGCAGGCATCACGAAACCGGAGATCCGGGAGATAGCGAAACGTCTCGGCCTCCCGTTCTGGGACAAGCCCTCGGCGGCCTGCACGGCATCCCGGATCCCGTACGGGGAGGAGATAACCGTCGGGAAGCTCCGGAGGGTCGAAGCGGCAGAGGAGTACCTTTCTTCCCTGGGGTTCACCCAGCTCCGGGTCAGGAGCCACGGGACCATCGCACGGATCGAGGTCCCGGACACGGAGATCGAACGGCTCGTATCCCTCAGGACCGGGATAACGGACCGGCTCCGCTCCCTCGGCTTCTCGTACGTGACGCTCGATCTCCGGGGATACCGGTCCGGGAGCATGGACGAGGTGCTCCCGGGTCCCGGGGACTGACATTCTTCCCACGGTTTTGCACACGAACCGCTGGCACCCGGCGCTATTATCTCCCCGACCGGCATACCGGACTGCCATGCAGGAGCCGCAGGTAAAAAAGATCCTGTACTGGTGCCGGGAGGACAACCTCCCGCTTATCGCACGATCCTGCGCCTGCGGGAAGGAGGGCTTCCCGATTCCCCTCCAGCAGCCGTACGATGTCCGGCCCGCGTTCGGCAGGGACTACGACCTCGTGGCCCGGCTCCTCAGGGAACGGTTCGGGAACGTCCGAGTCCCGAAGGTCATCCTCTTCAACAAGACCGGCGGGGTGGACCGGACCGAGCTCGTGATCGCAAACGGGGTCAGGTTCGGGATGCTCGCCTTCGATCCGGTCGAACGGAAATTCAGTCTCGACATCAATCTCGAAGCCCTGCCATTCCTCGTGAAGGATGCAACGAAAGGCATTCTCGATCTTGCGGCCTCGGTCGACCCGGTCGTCCTCCGGGAGCAGAAACGGATCGGCGGCAAGAAGCTCCCGCTCTCGGTCAGCGTTCCGGACGGGAGCACGATCCTCCGGTACAAAAACCGGTACGGGACCGGGATCGTCCGGGACGGGAATATCCGGGTGAAGGAGCTCGGCCCCGTAACGCCTCTCGACCTTCCGGACCCGGACTGGGAGACCGTGATCGCAAAGAACCGGTACCATCTCAAGAACCTGGAGCGGAACGCGGTCCGGTCCATCAAACAGCATATCAAAGAGAAGCCGTGCGTGAACGTCTCGTTCTCCGGGGGGAAGGACAGCACGGCGGTTCTCAGCCTCGCACGGAAAGCAGGCGTGACCGACGCGTTCTTTATCGACACCGGCCTCGAATTCCCGGAGACCCTTGCGTTCGTTGAGTCCCTGGGAATCCCCGTCATCCCGAAAGGCGGGGATTTCTTTGCGGCCGCGGAGAAGGCCGGGCCGCCCGGGAAGGACAACCGGTGGTGCTGCAAGATGCTCAAGCTCTATCCCCTGAAGCGCTACCTTGCGTCCACGGGGCCGTGCGTCACCGTGCAGGGCAACCGGTGGTACGAGTCCTGGAACCGGTCGGAACTCGAGATCACGAGCCAGAACCCTAATAATCCCCTGCAGGTAAACATTTCCCCGATACGGAGCTGGCGGGCCCTCGAGGTCTTCTTATATCTCTGGTGGCAGAAGATCCCGACGAACCCCCTGTACGCGGAAGGGATCGAGCGGATCGGCTGCTACCTCTGCCCCTCGATGCTGGAGAGCGAGTACGAGGAACTCAAGCGGCTCCACCCGGACCGTGCCGGGCGGTGGGAGGAGTTCCTGGCCCGGTGGTCGGAGGAACGGGGGCTTCCTCCGGAGTTCCGGAAATGGGGGCTCTGGCGCTGGAAGGAGCTGCCCCCGAAGATGCAGGAGATCGTGCGGGAGCACGGGATCGATCTCACGGAACGGCCGCAACGGAAGCGGCCGGAGGCAAAGAGCGTGACGGAAGAGAAGAAGGAGACTTTTGCGGAACGGGCCCCGGCCGGGCCTGCGGGCCAGCGGGACATCAGGGCCGATTTCCCGATCCTTGCGGATGTCGTGTACCTGGACAGCGCCGCAACGAGCCTCTCCCCGGAGCCCGTGGTGCAGTCGTACGTGGAGTTCGAGCACTTTTACCGGTCGAACGTGGGGCGGGGCATCCACCGCCTGGCCCAGATCGCGACCCAGCGGTACTGGCACGCCCACAAGAAGGTGGCGGAGTTCATCGGGGCGACGGCCGGGGAAGTGGTCTTCACCAAGAACACGACCGAAGGGATCAACTTCGTAGCCCGGGCAATCGGCTGGAAACCCGGCGACCGGATCGTGACCACGATCCTCGAACACCACTCCAACCTCCTGCCCTGGAAGCAGCTGGAGCGGCAGGGTGTCGAGGTGGCCATTGTGGGGATCGATTCCCGTTATCTCCTCAGCCCTGACGATGTCGCAGCGGCGGTGAACGACCGGACCCGGCTCATCGCGGTGACCGGGGCGTCGAACGTGACCGGGACCGTCACCCCGACCCGCGGGATCGGGAAGATCGCACGGGAGGCGGGAGCGCTCTTCCTCGTGGACGGGGCGCAGTCCGTGCCCCACCTCCCGACAAAGGTAGACGAGATCGGCTGCGACTTCCTCTGCTTCTCGGGCCACAAGATGCTGGGCCCGACCGGGACCGGCGTGCTCTGGATGCGGGACCCGGACCGGGAGCCCGTGAACCTCGGGGGCGGCGTGATCGAAGGGATCGAGGACGGGAAGCTCGTATACTCGGAAGGGTACGCGAAGTTCGAGGCAGGGACCCAGAACATCGCGGGCGGGATCGGCCTCGGGGTCGCGGCAGATTACCTCGCCGGGATCGGGATGGAGACGGTCCGGGCCCATGACCGGGCGCTCACGGACCGGATGGTCCGGGGTCTCTCGCAGGTCCCGAAGGTGAAGCTGTACGTCCCGGACGATCCCGCCCAGCGGATCGGGGTCGTCTCGTTCAACATCGAGGGGCTCGAACCCCATACGGTCGCCCACTACCTGGACGAATCAGCGGACATCATGGTCAGGAGCGGGAACCACTGCTGCATTCCCCTGATGCGGCACCTCGGCCTTGAGAAGGGATCGGTCCGGGCCAGCCTGCACATCTACAATACGGAGCAGGACGTGGACAGCCTGATTGCGGCGGTAGGGGAGATTGCCCGGACGATGGTAAGATGAGAATAAAGATTCTAACTAAAATTTTATAAAACAGCAAATCAAAATTATTTTATAGAGTGTCATTTAGGTCTCTTCTGTTTGATGAGTATTTTATTAGTTTTTAAAAATTTTTTCATATCCTGAATTGATGAATTAAATTCGCTTGATTTTTCTAAACGGACTTTTCCTTTTTTCATAATTTTTTCAATTTCTAAAAATATTCTTTTTGAGACGTCTTCTAAGTTATACATGACAGATATGTCAAGTAAAATTCGGAACGAAATTAGTAAGTTGTCTATAACCACTTTATCTTTGTTAAATTCACTTGAAAAACACCCCAATGTCCCTAATATATCTATAACTTGATCCAAGCTTCTTTTACTTTTTTCTGAAAGGGGAACCTCCTTTGGCCATAGCAAATGCCAGACGTAATGATGCAAATCTTCAGCAATCATTCCGGCCTTCTCATTTTCAAATGAAACAAGAATTGAGATAGACTGAAGTGCACTTAATATTTCGATTGTGTATCCTTCCAGCACGTGAATATTATACAGATATTCCAATCTTTGTTTCAGTTCACAGGTATTTTTTGCATCTAACGATAAAAATTCATATGCAGTTTTTCTTATTTCAAATTCAAATAGAACTTTTTCAATTCCAGATTTTGACTGAAGCGGAGAACCCTTCAATTGCCTTTTATTCAAATTGAAGGATTCCCAAGAGAATTTATACTTGAAAATAAGCTCAGGTGTGAGATTTTTCGTGAGGGCAACCTTACCATGCGCTTTATCATGATGTTCCTGACATAAAACAGCAAGATTATTGATTGAGTTATTCAAAGGATTGCCATCAATATGATGGATAACAACTCCTTTGGTTTTATCTTGGCAAATACAACACGCAAGGTCGTTATTAAACAATAAGTCATTTTCAATTTCTTTGGGAATTTTGAGACGTGCTTTTCCCATCTGTGTACCTCACCTCATATTGTTATCAATACTCTATTCAATTAAAAATTATATTTCGGTTCGCAAATAGCACCGACCCTTAATATCCCAACTTGCGAGTGCCGCCCTGATGGGCGGGTTCGCGTGCTCGTCCCTCCGCCCGCTCACGAGCAGGGCGGTGTACCGGGTCTCACTGAGGGACGGGGAACCCTGACAATGTGTCGATTTTTCTGAGAAATTTCGACACGTTCCGGGAATGTGTCGATTGGTTCGACAGATCGGGAATTTTTTTTGGATTTGTGGAAAGAATCCGGACATTTCGCAACACCCCCCGACCGGTGTTCTGTCCTGCGGACGGGCGGAGGGACGGGGGCACTCCCTCTTTTCCCACCCTGCCGGGATGATGCGGACGATGCTTGCATCCGACCTCTCCCCTGCGATATATCCTTCCGGGTTTCCTGCACGGGAATGCCCGTACTATTAAAACCCGGAACATCCAAAGGGGAAGTATCCGACAGGCGCCAGCTCCTGTCTTCACCGGCGGGAACGGGTCACCGGAGGCAGAACCGGATGACAAAAATTCTCATTGCCGACGACAACCCCCAGAACTGGTACCTGCTGGAATCGATCCTGAAAGGGGCAGGGTTCGACGTGGTCCCGGCAGAAAACGGCGCCGAAGCTTTGGATGCCGCCCGGAAGGATCCCCCGGACCTCATCATCGCCGACATCCTGATGCCGGTCATGGACGGGTTCGAGCTCTGCCGGAGATGGAAGGCAGACGAACGGCTGAACGGGATCCCGCTTCTGTTCTACACGGCGACCTACACCGATCCGAAAGACGAGCGCTTCGCGATGAGCCTCGGTGCGGACCGGTTCGTCATCAAGCCGCAGAAACCCGAAATCCTTCTCGGCATCGTGCAGGACCTCCTCAGGACGGCCCGGGAAAAACCCGCGGCTGCGCCCGCCGCCGGATCCCCTTGGGACGAGAGAGAGGTCCTCCGGGACTACAACGAAGTCCTGTTCCGGAAGCTGGAGAAGAAAGTGGCCGACCTGGAAACCGAGATCGCGGAACGCAGGAACGCCGAAGAGAAGATCCGGCTCGCCAACCGGAAACTCGCGCTGATGACCGAAGTGGCCTACCAGGACATCCAGAACAAGGTGACCGCGCTCCGGGGATATGTCGATCTCAGCCGAAGGTCCGCGAGCGAAGAGGAGCGGTTATCCTATATCGAAAAAGAGGTGCCAATCCTTGAGGCCATCCACAACCTGATCTCAAAGACCAAGGATTACCAGCAGATGGGGGTGGACCGGTCCCGGTGGATCGCGCTGGAAGATTCCCTCAGGACGCAGTTCTCCGGCATCAGCCGGAAGCATTCCGTATCCCTGGAATACGACCTGCACGGCCTTGCGATCTGGGCCGATCCCCTGATCGACCGGGTATTCTACAACCTCCTGCATAACGCCGTGGTACACGGGGAAAAGACCACCCGGATTACCTTCAGCTGCCGGGAAACCCCGGACGGCCTCGTGATCGTCTGCGAAGACGACGGGATCGGGATCCCCCCGGAGAAAAAAACCGTGCTGTTCGACCGGATCGTCGGGGGGCCCGGGACCTTCGGCCTCTTCTTTGTCCGGGAATTCCTCACCCTGTACGGCATGGCCATCGCAGAAACGGGACGGCCCGGGACCGGCGCCCGGTTCGAGATCGCGATACCCGCGGGAAAATACCGGTTTTCCCGACGGGAGTAAAGTCTCTGCGGGCGTCACGGCGGATCCCCGTTTCGTTTGACGGGCAGAGGAAAACTATTATATTTTCCGGATTATCACACCATTCGGATGAAACTCCGGTCCCGGGTCCTGCTCCTCTACCTCTTCATCGCCCTCCTGGTACTGGTGCTCATCGGGGGTGTGCTTCCCACCTCCCTGCACAGCCAGAACCTCGACACCGTCTCCCGGGACTCCATCAGCCAGCTCCGGCACATCGACTTCGCCCTCTCCAATTTCATCGACGAGGCAAAATACGACGTCCTCGAACTCTCCCTCAACGATAACGTCCAGACCCGGGACGACTCCGGCTTTACGAATTTCCTGAACGCCTCGGAGGACACGTTCCGGTACTCCGTCGGCGACCGGGAACAAACGATCATCGATATCCTGCGGGATTACCAGACATCCCATCCCTACGTCAGTTCGGTGTACATGGGCCGGGAGAGCGGATCGTTCGTCCGGTCCTACCCCCGGGCACGGCCGACCGCGTACGATCCCCGCGAGCGTCCCTGGTATATCCTCGCAAAGGAACATCCCGGCCAGGTCTCCGTGACCGCCCCCTACAGGGCGGTCACCACCGATGACGTGAACATCGGGATCGTGACCCCGCTTCTCGACAGGAACGGCACGATGATCGGGGTTATCGGGGCAGACATCACCCTCGTCAACCTCACCCGGTACATTGCAACGGTCGGCAGCGTCGACGGGGGGGAGATGATACTCGTCGACCGGACGGGAACGATCCTCGCTTCCCGCAATGCGTCCCGGCTCTTCGGGAATATCAGCGATCTCCTGGGGGCACAGACCGGAACGTTTCTCGCCTCGGACGAGGGCGTGCTGGTCCTGGACGGGAGCTACCTGATCTACTACACCTCGCCGGAACTCGGCTGGAAGATCGGAACCATCATCCCGTTCGGCACCATCGACCAGAAGATCAACGATTCCATCCTCCGGATCCTCCTCTTTGTCATCCTCGCCCTCATCCTGCTCAGCGCGATAACCGTCGTCATCCTGGATCGCACCGTCATCCGGCCCCTCTCCAGCCTGACGGACGTGAGCAGGAAAATCGCCGAAACGGGCGACCTCGACCAGGAGATCGGAACGGCCGGCACGGGCGAGATCGGGAGTCTCGCCCGGTCCTTCCGGGCCATGATCGGGAAGATCCGGACAGAACAGGAAGGACGCCAACAGGCGCTCGCGGAACTGGAAGCGTACCGCGATCACCTCGAAGAGATCGTGGCGGAGAGGACCCGGGAACTCGCGGTCGCAAAAGAGTCCGCCGAATCCGCCGACCGGCTCAAATCGGCGTTCCTTGCCACCATGTCCCACGAGCTGCGCACGCCGCTCAACTCGATCATCGGGTTCTCGGGAATCCTGCTCCAGGAACTGGCGGGCCCCCTCAACGAGGAACAGAAAAAACAGCTGGGCATGGTGGCCGAGAGCGCCGATCACCTCCTCGCCCTCATCAACGATGTCCTGGATATCTCCAAGATCGAGGCGGGACAGCTCACGATAGCGGACGACCCGGTGAACGTTCCGGAAGTCCTCGAAAAAGCCGTCCGCACCATGCGGCCGCTCGCCGAGAAGAAGCAGCTTGCGCTCGAACTCCAAATTGCCCCGGATACCGGGACGGTCAGGGGTGACGCCCGGCGTATCGAACAGATCGTCCTCAACCTCCTCAGCAACGCCATCAAGTTCACCGAGAAGGGCCGGGTCACCGTCGGGTGCTCGCAGGAAGGAGAGGAGATCGTGATCCGGGTCACGGATACGGGTCCCGGGATACGGGAAGCGGACCGGGAAAAACTGTTCAGGCCGTTCAGCCAGCTGGATACCGGTCTCTCGCGGCAGTACGAAGGCACCGGGCTCGGCCTTTCCATCAGCAAGCGGCTCACCGGGATGATGGGCGGGACGATAGGGGTGGAAAGCGAGCCGGGGAAGGGCAGCACCTTCACGGTCACATTCCCCCGGGACAGGAGGATACCATGAAAGAGAAGATACTTTACATCGAGGACAACGACCAGAACTTCTACCTGGTCAGCTTCATTCTGGGCGCCCACGGTTTCGAGGTGATCCGGGCGCGGGACGGACGGGAAGGCATCGATACCGCCATTGCCGCAGATCCCCGGCTCATCCTGCTCGATATCCAGCTCCCGGTCATGGACGGGTACGCAACGGCCCGCGAGCTGCGCAGGGTCCCGGACCTTGCCGCAAAGCCTATCGTGGCCCTGACCTCGTACGCGATGGCGGGGGATCGCGAGAAAGCGCTCTCCGCGGGATGCACCGGGTATATCGAAAAACCGATCAACCCGAAGCTATTCACGCAGCAGATAGAGCGGTTCCTGAGTCCGGAACCACCGGACAGGACGGGCGGCGGATGACCAGGGTTCTTATCGCCGACGACAACCCGCAGAACCGGTACCTGCTGGAATCGATCCTGAAGGGGGCAGGGTTCGACGTGGTCCCGGCAGGAAACGGCGCCGAGGCCCTGGATGCCGCGAGGAAGGATCCCCCGGACCTCATCATCGCCGACATCCTGATGCCGGTCATGGACGGGTTCGAACTCTGCCGGAGATGGAAAGCGGACGACCGGCTGAAGGCGATCCCGCTTCTGTTCTACACGGCAACCTACACCGATCCGAAAGACGAACGCTTTGCCATGAGCCTCGGTGCGGACCGGTTCGTCGTCAAGCCGCAGAAACCCGAAATCCTCCTCGGCATCGTGCAGGACCTTCTCGAAGGGACCGGAAACGGCTTCCCTGCCCCCGCCGCACGGCCCCCCGATGGCGAGATGGAACTCCTGCGGGAATACAACGCGACCCTGTTCCGGAAGCTGGAGAAGAAAGTGGCAGACCTGGAAACCGAGATCGCGGAACGCAGGCGGATGGAGGAGGAGATCCTGGCCCTCAACCGGGTGCTGGAACAGCGGGTCATCGAACGGACCGATCAGCTGAACACCGCCCTCCGGGAGAAAGAGATCCTGCTCCGGGAGATCCATCACCGGGTGAAAAACAACCTCCAGGTCATCGTAAGTCTCATCAGGCTGCAGAAAAACAAGATAACCGACCCCCTGACCCGGAACGCGCTGACCGACAGCGAGAACCGGGTCCGGTCGATGGCGCTTGTCCATGAAAAACTCTACCGGTCGAGCGACATCTCGCATATCGATTTCACGGATTACCTCCGCTCCCTCACGACCAACCTCCGGAACACCTATTCCGCCGATGCCGGCCGGATCCGGCTGACCCTGGACGTCGGCCGGATCTCGCTGGACATCCGGCGTGCCGTACCGCTGGGCCTGATCCTCAACGAACTGGTCTCCAACGCCTTCAAGTACGCGTTTCCCGGGGATCGGGAAGGCGGGATCGCGGTTATCGGCGCACTCGATTCGGGCACGATGGTCCTTACGGTCCAAGACGACGGCATCGGGTTTCCGGATGAACTTGACTGGAAAAACACCGCCACCCTGGGCCTGCATCTCGTGACCAGCCTGACCGACCAGGTAGCCGGGACCATCGAGCTGGTCAGGGAACGGCCGGGCGCCTGCTTCGTACTCCGAGTGCCGCCGCTGATGGAGCGGGAGAATACCGACAGCACCCCCGGTTCCTGCTGCTGAAACCCTGCGATCCGGGACCGGACAACGCATTCCGGTTCAGGGGATCCTTCCCGCACGGTGGCCTTCCGGTGACGGAAGGACGGGCGGCACCCGGAGATATCGGGTAACTTCCGGTATCCGGATACAACATCCTGATAAGAAGGGAGGATGCCCGCTGCAGACCGGTATAGTGGTGCAGCGGTTCATCCGGTAGGGTATGATGTCTCACTGAAGGCGGAAATGTCGCGTGTTTTCCTTCAGGGAACAGAGTCTGTCAGGGTGATGAGAACCCGGGGCCCCGTTCCGGGGGTTTGGTATCTGGTGACCGGGGGCCCCGGGGACCGCTTCGATACGCGGGCATACCGGCTCTCTGCAACCGGTATCCGGCCCGGGATCGTTATGCGGGGTGGTTCCCTGCCAGGATCCTTTGGCTGTGGTCTCTGGTTCCTTGAGATATTCGGTCTTGGCCGTTTATGGAAGGTTCCTCCTGCCTGGATCGCTCCAGGTCTGATCCAGTAGTTGCGGCCCGGGTCTTATAAGACGCGGGAAGTTGGAAAAAGAAGCGGGCATAGTTTCCATTTTCCTTCAGCCTTCCCGGCCCGGAACCATGCCCCAAAAGAGTGCGGCCGGCAGAAGCTCTTTCCGCTCCGGAAAACTGAGAGGGACCGGCCGGTTTCCCCTACTTTTCCTTCTCGTCCAGCAGTTCCTTCACGAGCTTGATGGCGCAGAGGTCCCCGCACATCGAGCAGGTATCGCTCTCCCCGTCCCGCTCGTGGATCTCCCGGGCGTTCTTGCCGAAAAGGGCAACCCGGAACTGCTCCTCCCAGTCGAGCCTGCGCCGCGCGTCCGCCATCTGCACCTCGCGCTGCATCCGGTACCCTTCCGAGGCCCGGACCGTGTCCCCGATATGGGCCGCTATCTTTGCGACCCGGGTCCCTTCCACGATATCGGGAACGAGCGGCAGCGCCAGGTGCTCGCTCGGGGAGACCATGCAGAGGAAGTCCGCCCCGTTCATGCAGGCGGTCGCACCCCCGACCGCAGCGACCACGTGATCGTACCCGGGCGCGATGTCGGTCACGAGCGGCCCGAGGAGATAGAGGGGGGCATGGTCCGTGATCTCTTTTATCATCCGGACGTTATAGCCGACCTGGTCGAGCGGCATGTGGCCGGGCCCCTCGATCATCCGCTGGACACCTGCCGCCTGCGCCCGCTTCGCAAGGACCCCCAGGTTGAGGTACTCGACCGACTTCGCGAGCCGCTCCGCATCCTGGAGGCAGCCGGGCCGCATCCCGTCCCCGAGGCTTGCCGTGACCCCGTACTCGCCGAGGATCTCGAGGAGGTAATCGAACTCCGAAAAGAGCGGGTTCTCCTCCCCCCGCTTCACCATCATCGCGAGGTGGAACGAACCGCCCCGGGAGACAACGCCCATCAGCCGGGGGTCCGCCTTCAGGGAGGCAAGGACGTCCCGGTTCACCCCGCAGTGGAGGGTCAGGAAATCGACCCCGTCCTTGCAGTGGTCCCGGATGACCCGGAAGAGGAGGTCGGCATCGACATCCGCGGCGTTTCCCGCCCGCCGGACCGCCTCGTAGACCGGGACGGTCCCGACCGGGACGTCCAGTGCCAGGATCTTCTTCCGGATCGCGGGGAGGTCTCCCCCGGTAGAGAGGTCCATTAAGCAGTCCGCACCGTTTGCAACCGCAGCCTTCGCCTTTTCCAGCTCAAGGTCCGGGTCGCAGTGCTGGGCGGAGGTCCCGATATTGACGTTCACCTTGACCCGGCAGCCCTCCCCGATTGCCACAGGTCGGCAGGACCGGACCGGGTTCACCGGAACGACCATCCTTCCCCTGGCTATCGCTCGTGCCGCCAGGTGAGGCGTCAGGTTCTCGGCACGGGCGATCTCGGATACGACCGGGGGGACACCGTTCAGGCAGTCCCGGATCAGGCTTTGCATAAAGACCATCTGCCCTGAATCCTTATTATTCTGCATGCCGGTTACGTGGGTCGCTGCTGACATGCAGCTCGCAAACTCCTACCTCTTCGAAAATATCCTCGTCGATGCCGGGCTGGTGCCGGGCACGATAGAGAAATTCCGGGGCGCGGTCGATACCATCGTCCTCACCCACTGCCATTTCGACCATACCGCGAGGGTCAGGGAAGTCGCGAAGATCTGCGATGCGAAGGTCGCCATCCACGAGCTCGATGCGGACGGCCTCCGGAACGATATGAAATCCCTCTCGCTCCAGTTCGGCGCGAGATCGCCGGGGATCGAACCGGACATCATCCTCCGTGACGGCGACCGGGTCGGGGACCTCACGGTCCTGCACACCCCGGGCCATACCCCGGGCAGCATCTGCCTGTACCACCCGGAGTCGCAGGCGCTCATCAGCGGGGACACGGTCTTTACGGACGGCTGTTTCGGCAGGTACGATTTTTTCGGGGGAAGCAGGGAGCAGCTGGAAGCGTCCCTCATGCGGCTCGCTGAAATCCCGGTCGAAGAGCTCTGCCCCGGTCACGGCCAGCCGGTTGCAGGTGGCGGCTCCCGGCATATCGCGGCGGCACTCGGCCTGATGCGGAGCGGGTATGGATAAGGGGCTGTACTGCCTCGTCCTGGAAAACCCCGGCTGCACGGTCCGGGTCGGGGCCCTCGGGGAGATCGCGTTCCGGGGAGGGTGGCACGTGTACGTGGGCTCGGCCCTGGGCTCCGGGGGTCTCGCACGGCTGGAGCGGCACCGAAGACTCGCCACCGCCCGGGACAAACAACCGAAATGGCATATCGATTACCTGCTCGTGAACCCCGCATTCCGGCTCGCATCGGCCGTCTCCGCGACGACCGGGGAGCGGCTGGAATGCCGGCTTGCCGCCGCAATAGGGGGAAAGGGCATCCCCGCCTTCGGCTGCAGCGACTGCGACTGCCCCTCCCACCTCTTCTTCTTCCCCCGGGATCCGGCCGGACCCGTGCGCGAGGCGTTCCGCGCCTGCGGCCTCGCCCCGCAGGAACCGTGGGGCCCGTAATTCCCCTTCCATAACAATCATTACCCGGGACGCAGACTGTGACGTATGAAGGTCCTGGGCATCTCCGGAAGCTGGCGGAAAAACGGAAATACGGCAATCCTGGTTAAGGAAGTCCTGGCCCGGTGCGAATCCGCCGGGATCCCGGTCGAGTTCATATCCCTTGCAGGGAAGGAGATCAAACCCTGTATCGGCTGCGAGAAATGCAAGGAGACCAAATGGTGCGTAATCGAGGGGGATGACTGGGGCGGGATCGCGCAGCAGATCGTGGACAGCGACGTCCTCGTGATGGGTTCCCCGACCTATTATTACGACATCAGCGGCCATCTCAAGAACTTCATCGACCGGACCTATTCCCTGTACCATGACCGGAAACTGGCAGGGAGGCGGGGCGTCGCAGTCGCCGTCAATGCAGAGAACGGGAGCAAACGGGCCATCGAGACCATCGAAGGGTTCCTCGGGACCCACGAGTTCGCGTATCTCGGGTTCGTCCGGGGCAAGGGGTACGAAGAGGGCGCTGTCCTGAAAGATGAGGCGGCGATCAAAGAGGCCCGCCGGATCGGGGACAAGATCGTGCGGCTCTTCAAACCTACCCACGACTGAGGGTCACGGTAACCCGGCCCGCCCGGTCATCGCGGCGATATCGATCCTGACCACGGCCACGGCTGCCAGGGCGGATTCCGGAATGGCGTCAGGGTCCCCGGAGTAATGCCGGACGATGAGCGCAAGCCCGCGCCGTTTTTCCCGGGGATCGGTGACGACCCGGGCCGTCCCTTCGCCGATCACGCTCTGGTACCGCATCCCCCATACGCAGGGCTCCCCGGAATTCACGAGTTCCACCCCCACCTCGGTCTCAAAGCAGCACCGGGGGTTCTTCTCCAGGAGTTCCATCTTCCTGCCTTCCGGGGCAGAGTGGAAGTACAGCCTGCCCGGCTCATACCCGAACGAGAGCGGCACGATGTACGGGAGGTCCCCATCGCAGAACGCGACCCTTATGACTTCCGCTGCCTGGAGGATCGCCGCCAGCTGCTCCGGGTCCCGGATCTCCTTTTCGCTCCTGCGCATGGCCGTCAGTCCTCCAGGATCCGGTACAGGGTGTTCCTCCGCTTCAGGGGACGCCCGATATCTTCCGCCAGCCTGCGCATCTCGGCTGGGTCCAGGTAATCGGTGTTCTGCGCCCCGGCACCCTTCGAGATACGCTCTTCAAAGACCGTCCCGCCCAGGTCGTTCGCTCCCGCAAGAAGCGCCACCTGCGCAAACTTCACTCCTTCCTTCACCCACGAGACCTGGAAATTCCGGAAATTGTCCAGGTACAGGCGCGAGACCGCGATCATCAGGAGGTCTTCTCTCCCGGTCGCCCCTGCCCGTGCCCCGCCCTCGCGGAAGAGGGGCGTTGCCATGTGGATGAACGAGAGCGGCACGAACTCGGTGAAGCCGTGCGTCTCGTCCTGGATCTCCCGGAGGATCCGGAGATGGGCGACCCAATCCGAGTCCTCTTCGCAGTGGCCGTACATGATCGTCGCGGTTGTCGGGAGCCCCGATGCGTGGGCTTCCCGGATGATCCGGATCCATTCGCCGGTCGGAATCTTCCCGGGGCAGATCTTCTTCCTGACCTCATCGACCAGGATCTCGGCCGCGGTCCCGCACATCGAGTCGAGGCCTGCCTCCCTCATCAGCCGGATGACCTCCCCGGTCGTGCTGCCGCTCTTCCGGGCCGCGTACGCAACCTCCATCGGGTTGCTGGCGTGGAGGTGGACCCCGGGCGCAGCCTCCTTTATCCACCGGTACGCGTCCAGGTACGAACCGACGGTAAAATCCGGGTGCAGGCCGCTCACCGTGCAGATCTCGGTGACGCCCCGTTCCTTTGCAAGCCGGGCCCGCGCCTGGATATCCTCCTTTCCGTAATAGTAGATGCCCTCGTCGCCCGGTTTCTTCGAGAACCCGCAGAACCCGCACGCGTTCACGCAGAGGTTCGTGATATTCACGTTCTGGTTCAGGACGTATGTCACGGCATCCCCTGCCACCCGCTCCCGCATCTCATCCGCCGCGGAGGCCACCCGCATCGCGTCCCTGCCGGTCGCGCGGAAGAGCGCGAGCGCGTCTTCCTCCGTGAGCCGGTGCCCGCCAAGGACGTCGGAGAGGATCGTCCGGATCCGGTCTGTGCTTTCCGTACTCATGCTCCTGTGGCAGTATCCCCCTTGCCACGGATAAAGATGCACCATGGAAATAAGGCTGCCGATGCACCTGAACCACCGGGTGCCGTTCAGCCGGGTTTTTCGGAGCGGCGTCCCCCGTCTCCGGTTTAAAACCGGCCGGATTAATGGTTTATTCAGATAATATGACCCTATGGGAAGGAATTCTGCTGTCCTGTTCATGTTCTGCCTTTTCCTTGCGATCATTCTCGTAACCGGGTGTACCCAGCCGGTCTCATCATCGGGTGGTTCCGAAAAAACCGGTACCGCAGACAGGACCGTGACGGTATCCCCCACGGCAACTCCCGATATCGCAAAACCCCTCGAACCCACAACGACAGAACTTCCGAAACTCAGTGTCCCGGCGGGATCGGTCGCGAAATATTACGTGTATACCCTGGACGGGACGCAGGGTGTGATCGGGCTCGCACTCCCCACCTCCGTGTATGATACCCTCGAAGCGCAGGGCAAGCCGAACATGGCGGAGTCGGGAAACAGCGATGTTACGTATTTCCAGAATTTCATGAACGAACCGGCCCAGCAGAAGTACGTCCAGGAGTTGGCTGACGAGATAAAGAAAAAGTCATCCAATCCCGACGACCAGGTACGGATCGCGGTCAGCCTTGTCCAGCATATCCCGTACCACCATGGGGACGTGTACCGGTATCCGTACGAGGTATTGTATGAGGGAACCGGCATATGCGGAGAGAAGTCGATGCTCCTCGCGCTGCTCTTAAAAGACCTCGGGTACGGGTCCTGCACGTTCTACTTCAGGACCGAAGGCCACATGGCAGCAGGTATCCGTGCTGCCGCTCCCTACGACTACAAGGGGTCCGGGTACGCCTTCATCGAGACCACCGAACCCAAGATTATCACCTATAACCAGTCCCATTTCCCCGAATTCGGATACCTGAAGTCAGACCCCCTCGTGGTCCCGGAAGGTACCGGGAAGGAATATACGGGAGTCTCCGAAGATTACCGCGATGCGCAGGACTGGGCACGGATCCAGTCGGAAATCCAGGGTAAGGATCTTTCCGCCGCCGACCGTGCCCTGGAACGGACGCTGGAAGCCAAATACGATCTCGGGTATTTCACCTGCCAGAACTGCAGCCTGCCCCCGATTTCGTAGACCCGTGCACCAGGCCAGCGAGCGCATCATTCATAAACACCATCTTCCAACATTGACTGGATACGAAATGGAGCAGCAGAAGGTTCAGCTGACAAAGAAAGTTGCCGATGGCTATGTCATACCGCTCGGGCCCGCAAACCTCGTCGCAGTGATGACCGATGAAGGGATGGTCGGGTGCGGGGCGTTCGATGTATCCGCCCTCGATTCCTTCAGCTACCCGGCGGCGCGCGTCCGGCCGCTGGCAGGCCCCTCGATAGCAACGGTGGACGACCTGCTGGACGGGATCATCAAGGAGGCCAACCGCTCGGCGATGGGGAGGGGCGTCCGGAACGGGATGACCGGCCGCGAGGCGCTCGAACTCCTCTGAGAGACACCCGTTTTTCAAATGTACCGGTATCCGGTAATTCTCTTTTCAAAAAAGGTTCAGAGCAGGTCGTACAGGGTCGAGCGCTGCCGGAGGGTCCGGCCGAGATCGGCCACGATCCGCTCCATGTCCTCCGGGTCCAGGTAATCCGATCCCGCGGCTCCCGCGTCACCGGTCACATCGTCCGTGAACATCGTCCCTGCAAGATCGTTTGCGCCGGAGAGGAGGGCGAGCTGCGTCATCTTGAGCCCGACTTTTCCCCAGGCCACCTGGACGTTCCGGAAGTTGTCGAGGAAGAGCCGGGAGACCGCGATCATCAGGAGATCTTCTCTCCCGGTCGGGCCCGCCCTCGCGATCCCGCTCCGGTAGATCGGGGTGTTGGTGTGGACGAACGGCAGCGTGACCAGCTCCGTGAACCCCTGCGTCTCGTCCTGCACGTCCCGGAGGATCCGGAGGTGCTCCGCCTGGTCCCGGGCGGTCTCGTACGACCCGTACATGATGGTCGCGGTGGACCGGAGACCGGCCCGGTGCGCCTCTCTGATAATACGGACCCATTCAGCGGTCGGGACTTTCCGGGGGCAGATGACCTGCCGGACCGAATCGACCAGGATCTCGGCGGCGGTGCCCTGGATGGTCCCGAGGCCCTCTTCCTTCAGCCTCGCGATCACCTCTGTGGTCGGGATCTTCCCCCGGTGCGCCGCATGGGCGACCTCGTCCGGGCTGAACGCATGGATATGGACACCGGGAGCCGCCTCGTGGATCCAGTGCATCATGTCCACGAAGGTGTCGAGCGTGAACCCGGGGTGCACCCCGGAGAGGAGGCAGATCTCGGTCACGTTCCGCTCGTACGCGAGCCGGGCCTGCGCCTGGATGCCCTCTTTATCATGGCAGTAGGCTCCCTCGTCCCCGATCTTCCTCCCGAACCCGCAGAACCCGCAGAGGTTCTTGCAGATGTTCGTGACATGCAGGTTCTGGTTCCGGACATAGGTCACGACTTCCCCCGCCCTGCGTTCCCGCATCGCATCCGCTGCAACGAGGACGGCATGGATGTCCCTCCCGCGTGCGGAGAGGAGGGAAACCGCTTCCTCTTCCGTGAGCCGGTGGCCGGCACAGGTGTCGTCCAGAAGCCGGTGCAGATCTGGTTCTCCCATCAGGTTCCTCCGGGCATGTCCCTGCGGATCACTACTTCTTCCGCTTCTTCCGGTCCGCTTTCGGACGGGACTCTTCCGCATCCGCCCGTCTGCGCACGTACCATTCGTACGCGATCATCAGGGCGATCACGATGATTGCAACCTCGACGATATGGAGGGGCAGGAGGCCCACGTACGGGATGACAAAGAGAACCTTCCCCACCACCCATTCGTCCTTCACGGGCTCGATCTCCCCGAGCCCCTTGTACGAGGAACTCTGGTCGCTGGCGGTGTTGTTGTCCCCTTTCGTGATATACCCGCCGTGGGCCGAGACGGTCCCGGCGTCCCAGAGATAGCCGTCACCGCCGGTCAGGTACGCAGCAGGGAAGACGTAATTCCCTTCCGGGGCCCGGATCAGGAGGTCCTGCGGGCTCAGCGTGATATTGGCAGGGATCGCTCCCCCGGTAGTCAGAACCGTGTACCCGTCGATCGTGGTGTCGGTCACGGTGAGCGGCAGGTAATCCTTCGGCGTCACCTGGCCCCGGTACGGGTTGATGTACGTGGGTACCGTCTCGTTCGCGCCGATCTTCGTCATCGCCCGGTGGATGATCGGGTGGACCCCGGTCGAGAGGAACGGGATGGAAAGGACCGGGTTCTTCGCCCCGTTGGGCTGGTAGATGATGACGTCCCCGTAATCCCCGTACTTCATGTAGCCGGTGGACCTCGCCTCGTCCCAGGTCTGGATCTCCCCGAACCGGTCCTTCTGGACGACAAAGACCAGGTCCCCGATATTCATGTGCGGGGTCATGCTGCCCGACTCTATAGTGACGACCGCGGGCCAGGTCCCGGAGAGAAGGAGCAGGAGGATGGCAATACCGCCCACGACACCGATAACCCAGAGAAGCTCCCGCACAAGGGAGACGTAGGGATTTTCGCTGGCCCGGAATTTCCGGATACCGGACCTGATACCCTTTTCGGGCGGTTCCTCTGCCATATGCTCCGGTACTCTTGTCTCCGCCCAGCATAAGGAGTTTCCTTTCGCACCGGTTTTTGTTCCGGAACCTTCCGGGCCGGATCTTCCGGCCGGAGACTCCCCGCACGGACCGGGGACCGGTGCCAGGAAGGAAAGCGCCATAAGCGACCTTTCGCAATATATGATCAGGATGCAGACAGCCGGGGATGTCGTTCAGCAGTTTCTCGGGGCGGGATACCAGGTCCACCCGGATGTCGTCAGCTATATCCTGGAACAGGACGACCCCGCCCTCTGCGGCCGGATCCTCTCCGCGATCCCGGACGGGACCGTCGTCGTCTCAACGAAGCATATCCCGGGCCTCGGTTCCGTCCGGGACGGGGTGCGGTTCCTGCCCGACCCGGTCTTCGAAGTGGTGAAAGGAAGTTTTGGGACCTCCGGGCCCGTCACCGGGACCGAGGACTATATCCATTACTTCCGGGACCGGTACAACCGGCTCGGGAACCTGATCCGGAGCAGGTGCGGGGCGATCCCGATCGAGGGGCTCTCCCGGAACTACCGGTACCGGCAGGAGGAGGTCGCCATCGTCGGGATGGTGATGGAGGTCAAGACCACCACAAACGGCCACCGGATCGCGGAGGTCGAGGATCCGACCGGCTCCATCTCGGTCCTGGCACGCAAGGGCGGGACGTCCTTTACGGATGCCGAGAAACTCATCCCTGACGAGGTCATCGGGGCCAGGGGCAAACTCTCGAACGACGGGAAACTCTTCTTTGCCGAGCAGATCATCCGGCCCGATATCCCGTTCAGCAACTCCCCGTACCACAGCGAGACTCCCGGAAAAGCGGTCCTGATCTCGGACGTGCATGTCGGGAGCGACACCTTCCTCGAGGAGCAGTGGCACCGGTTCGCGGAGTGGCTCGATACCTGCGACGCCCAGTACCTGCTGGTCGCAGGCGATCTCGTGGACGGGATCGGGATCTACCCGGGCCAGGACGCGGAGCTCACGATCCAGAACATCTACGGCCAGTACGACCGGGCAGGCGAGCTCTTCTCGGCGCTCCCGTCCCGGCTGAAGATCATCATCTCGCCCGGGAACCACGATGTGGTGCGGGGTGCGGAGCCCCAGCCCGCGATCCCGGAGCAGTTCACGAAGAAGTTCCCGCCGAACTGCACCTTCGTCGAGAACCCGGCGCTCGTGAGCCTCCAGGGGGTCCGGGTCCTGATGTACCACGGGCGTTCCATCGACGATATGATCGGGCTCATCCCGGGCGCAAGCTACGCGAAAGCCGGGGAGATGATGGAAGAGATGCTCCAGAGGAGGCACCTTGCCCCGATGTACGGCGGCAGGACCATGATCGCCGCGAGCAGGGAGGACCGGCTGATCATCGATCCGGTCCCTGAGATCCTGCACACGGGCCACGTCCATATCACGGCGGTCACCCCGTACCGGGGCGTCCTCGGGGTCAATGCCGGGACCTGGCAGTCCCAGACCGCGTTCCAGAAGCAGATGAACGTGAACCCGACGCCGGCGCAGGCGGTCATGGTCGATCTCCAGACCCTGGACCACCGGATCCTGGACTTCAACTAGCCCGCCGCTCCGGGTCCGGCATCTGCACAGCGTTTCCCGGCTCCCGGTGCGCCTTTTCTTCTCTAGCTCTTCCCAGATCCTGCCGGTGCCGGTTTTTTCCGATCGGTTCCGACCGGTTTTCTGTCGTGACTATTTTTATGGCAGTTCGTGGTACCAGTGATAAAACCCTCACGATTAATAATGCACGAACCCAATACTCGTTCTGAGGAGTTTTCGTGGAGCTCTTGCTTTTCCTGATCCTGTTCCCCGTCCTTGCAGGTGCCATCCTGCTCCTGCTCAAAGGGGACCGGTTCCAGGGGATGGGGGTGAAGCTCGCGGCCCTGGTGACCGGCCTCGCTTCCCTCTATCTCCTGGTATCGACATTCGGCAAAGGGACCATCCTGTACGGGTACGAGGCCCATTCCATCAACGATCTCATCCTGGTATGCGAGATCGTGGTTACGCTTTTCCTCCTGTACATGGGCCTGAAATACCGCAGCAGGCTGGTTATCGCCCTCCTGCTCATCCGGATCGTCATGGTCGGATATTTCGAGATGACCTGGGCGAAGACGATGGAATCGACCCATGCCCTGTTCGTGGACCAGTTCTCGGTGATCATGGCGCTCATCATCGGAATCATCGGGGGCCTGATCTGCCTCTATTCCGTGGGGTACATGCGGGACTACCATGCCGAGCACAAGAACGTCCCGGACCGGAGGAACATCTTCTTTTTCCTGATGTTCCTCTTCCTGGGAGGCATGTTCGGGGTGGTCTTTTCGAATAACCTCCTCTGGCTCATGTTCTTCTGGGAGATAACGACGCTCTGTTCCTTCCTCCTGATCGGGTACTCAAAGACCGAGGAGGCGACGAAGAACGCCTTCACCGCCCTCTGGATGAACCTCCTGGGCGGGATCGCCTTCATCGCGGCCCTCATCTGGCTCAGCGTTGTGACGAACGGCACCGGCTCCGTTGACCTCGACCAGGTCCTGACCTCCGGAAAAGCGATCGTCCTCGTCCCGGCGGTCCTGATCGGGTTTGCGGGCCTCACCAAAGCAGCCCAGCTCCCGTTCTCCGGCTGGCTGGTGGGCGCGATGGTCGCACCGACCCCGGTCTCCGCACTCCTGCACTCCAGCACGATGGTGAAGGCAGGGGTCTATATCATCGTCCGGTTCAGCCCGGTCTTCAATGGAACGCTCTCCGGGATGATGATCGCCCTCGTGGGCGCGGTAACGTTCCTCCTCGCCTCCGCGATCGCGATATCCCAGAGCAATGCCAAGAAAGTCCTTGCCTATTCCACGATAGCGAACCTCGGCCTGATCGTGGCCTGCGCAGGGATCGGGACTGCGGAAGCGGTCTGGGCCGCAATCCTCCTGATCATATTCCATGCGGTCGCAAAGTCCCTCCTCTTCCTGGGGACCGGTACCATCGAGCACCGGATCGGGAACAAGGACATCGAGGAGATGGGCGGGCTCATAGAACGGATGCCGAAAGTCACCGCCCTGATGCTGATCGGGATGGCAGGGATGTTCATCGCGCCGTTCGGTATGCTGATATCCAAGTGGGCGGCGCTCCGGGCATTCATCGATGCCCCGCTCGGGCTCTTCTTCGTGATCATCCTCGCGTTCGGGAGCGCCCTCACCGTCTTCTTCTGGACGAAGTGGATCGGGAAGATCATCTCGGTCACGCACCGGAAGAAGAATATCGAGCACACCATCCCGGGCACCCAGTGGGTGGCCCTCTCTATCATCGGTGCGCTCACGATCCTGATCTGTTTCCTCTTCCCGGTCATATCCGCGACCGTCATCGTCCCGTTCGTGACCGGGATCTACGGGGCCGCGACGTTCCTCTCGGCCGACAACCTCCTGATCATGATCCTGATGCTGGCGCTCGTCCTCCTGATGCCGATCTCCCTCGTGTATTTCCGGGGGAAGGGTCGCCATACCGGCGCCTACCTGAGCGGTATTCCGGAAGCTCCGGATGAGACCTACATGGGATCGGCGGGAACGACCCGGGAGATCGCCCTCCGGAACTATTACCTCGCGGACTGGTTCGGCGAGCGGAAGGTCCTCGCCTATGCCCGGCCGATTGCCATGATCCTGATAACCGCGATGTTTGCAGGTATCCTCCTCCCGGGGGTGATCCTGTGACAGACATGCTGATGACTGCCATCTACGGCATCGCGTTCCTGGTCCTCGCCCCGGTTGCCGGCGGGATCATCGCGGGAATCGACCGGCGGATCACGGCCCGGATGCAGGGACGGATAGGGCCGCCCCTCCTCCAGCCGTTCTACGATGTAGGGAAGCTCTTCGAGAAAGAGAACCTCCAGGTCCACACCACGCAGCAGTTCTATATCCTCTGCTACCTGGTCTTCATGGCGGTAACGGGCGTCCTCTTTGCCACGGGACAGGACTTCCTGCTCGTGATCTTCGCGCTCACGCTCGCCGAGATCTTCATCGTCCTCGGTGCGTTCGCATCCCACTCCCCGTACAGCCACATCGGGGCGGAGCGGGAACTGATCCAGATCATGGCGTTTGAGCCGATGATCATCCTGACCGCGGCAGGGATGTACCTGGTCACGAAGAGCTTCTATATCCGGGACATCGCGGCCTCGGCCGTACCCCTCATCATGCTCCTCCCCGGACTCTTCATCGGGCTCATCTACGTGATAACCATCAAGCTCCGGAAGTCGCCCTTCGATATCTCGACCTCCCACCATGCCCACCAGGAGATCGTGAAAGGCGTAACGACCGATTTCTCGGGCCCGACTCTCGGGATGATCGAGATAGCACACTGGTACGAGACCGTGCTTCTCCTCGGGATCGTGTACCTGTTCTTTGCCTGGAACCCGGTCATCGGGATCCTGGTACTGGTCGTCGTGTACCTGGGCGAGATCTTTGCGGACAACACCTGCGCGAGGGTCAGGTGGCAGCTTGCCCTGAAGAGCTCCTGGCTGATTGCGCTTGTCCTCGGGTTCCTGAACCTGGGGGCGCTCTACTTCCTCAGGGGGGTGATCTGAGATGGCATCGTACCTCACGAAATCGCCCTGGATCCTCCACTACGACGCATCGAGCTGCAACGGCTGCGATATCGAGGTTCTCGCCGCCCTCACCCCGATGTACGACGTGGAGCGGTTCGGGATCATCAACACCGGGAACCCGAAGCATGCGGACGTGTTCCTGATAACGGGCAGCATCAACGAGCGCAACATCGAGGTCGTGCAGTCCCTGTACTCCCAGATGCCTGACCCGAAAGTGGTCGTCGCGATCGGGATCTGCGCAACGTCGGGCGGGGTCTTCCGGGAATGCTACAATGTATCGGGCGGCGTCGACACGGTCATCCCGGTCGATGTCTATGTCCCGGGATGCGCAGCACGGCCCGAATCCATCATCGACGGGGTCGTGACCGCGCTCGGCATACTCGATAAGAAACGGGCAGCGTTTGCTGCAGGACAGAAAACGGCCGGAAAGGCAGGAGAGGGACCATGAAGTACGAAGAGCAACCCGTCACGATAGCGCTGACGGGCGAACTCCTGGCAAAGGCCGGGGAGATGAAGAGTTCGGGGCACCGGCTGGTCCAGGTCGGCGTTGCGGCGGTCGACGATATTTACGAGATCACCTACACGTTCGACCGGGACCTCGCGATGAACCACATCCGGGTCATCCTGCCGAAAGGGACGTCCCTTCCGAGCATCACCGGGGTATACTGGTACGCGTTCACGTACGAGAACGAGATCCACGACCTGTACGGGATCGAGGTCACGGGCATCAACGTGGACTTCAAGGGAACCTTCTACCGGACCAAGGTACGGTACCCGTTTGAGGCGCAGGTCAAGCCGAAGGAGGGCGCGTAACATGGCGAAACAGATCATCGTCCCGTTCGGCCCCCAGCACCCGGTCCTTCCGGAGCCGATCCATCTCGACCTGATCCTGGAAGATGAGCGTGTGGTCGATGCGGTGCCGTCCATCGGGTACGTGCACCGGGGCCTCGAAAAACTCGTCGAGAAACGGGAGTACCCCGAGTACGTGTACATCGCGGAGCGGATCTGCGGGATCTGCAGTTTCATCCATGCCAGCACGTACTGCCAGGCGGTCGAGGGCATGATGGGGATCGAGGTCCCGGAGCGTGCACTCTACCTCCGGACCATCTGGTCGGAATACTCGAGGCTCCACTCCCACCTGCTCTGGCTCGGCTGCTTCGCGGACAGCATGGGCTTCGAGAGCCTGTTCATGAACGCGTGGCGGCTCAGGGAGCACATCCTCGACGAACTGGAGGCGACCACGGGCGGCAGGGTCATCCAGGGCTCGTCCAAGGTCGGCGGGGTCCGGCGGGATATCCCGAACGCCCGGCTGAAGGAGATGGTCGGGCGGCTCGAAGCGATGCGGCACGAACTGCAGGACCTCTCGGACGTCTTCTTCGGCGACAGCTCGGTGAAGACCCGGCTCCGGGGAGTCGGGGTCGTCTCCCGGCAGGACGCCTGGGATTCCGGTGCGGTCGGGCCGACCCTCCGGGGCAGCGGTATCGCGCAGGACATCCGGAGCACGGGGTACGCCGCGTACGACAGGCTGAAGTTCGAACCGGTGGCAGAGCCTTCCGGGGACTGCTATGGCAGGTGCATGGTCCGGGCCCGGGAGCTCTTCACGTCCATCGACCTCATCACCCAGGCGGCCGAGCAGATCCCGGACGGGCCCCTTGAGGTGAAGGTGACCGGATCCCCGGAGGGCGAGTTCTACGCGAGAGCCGAGCAGCCCCGGGGCGAGGTCATCCATTACGTGAAAGGGAACGGGACCCGGCACCTGCTGCGGCACCGGGTCAGGACGCCGACCTTTGCAAACATCCCCTTCCTTGTCTCGGCCCTGAAAGGCTGCGAACTCGCGGACGTCCCGGTGATCGTGCTCTCGATCGATCCCTGCATCGGGTGCGCGGAGAGGTGAGGAAGATGGGCCTCTTTACGATGGGAAAAACGGTGCTGAAGCAGCTCTTCGGGAAGTCCCCGAACCTGCAGTACCCGGTAAATCCTGCAAAGAAGACGGACAAGACCCGGGGGCACATCGTGTTCGACGGTTCGAAGTGCATCTCCTGCCGCCTGTGCCAGAAGAAGTGCCCCGCGGTCGCAATCGCGGTCGACCCGAAGGCAAAGACCTGGCAGATCGACCGGTTCCGGTGCATCGTCTGCAACAGCTGCGTCGAGATCTGCCCCTCGAAGTGCCTTGCCATGGACACGCAGTACATGCCCCCCTTCACCTCCCGGGAACACACGGTCGAGACCTTTGCGATCACCTGGGTCAAGCCCGCGAAACCGGCTGACGGGAAGAAGCCGGACGCGGCGGAAGGATAATCCTCTTAATCCTCTTTTTATTTTCCGGATTGCCCGGGTTTTCTGCATACCGGATCCTGTACATACCGATCAGCTTCGGTCCGGAATCGCAAGGGGGTTATAGTTCCGGCCGCGTACGGTATAGTGAGTGATCCTACCGGGGAAGGAATCGGCCGCATGAAGATCCTGATCGTATACTCAGGGCAGGACCGTGCCGGGATGAACATACGGGACAGCCTGCAGAAGCTTATGCCCGGGCTCGGGGAAGATCCGGTCCCCTTCGCATCCCACTTCGTATCGCTCACCGGTTTTGACGAGCGGCTCATCTATGCCGAGAGCTTCGGCACCGGGATCGATGCAGACCTCATCCTCTTCATCTCCCGGCACTCCAGCGTGAACCCGGTGCCGGTCCTGACCGTCCACGTGACCGGGAATTACCGGGACGCGGAGCTCGGCGGGACGCCCCGGACCCTCCCCCCAGCAGCGCCCGTCGTGATGCAGGCCGTCCTCCGGGCCCTGAAAAAGAATGCGCCGGAAGGGTACCGGGCCAGCTACGAGGTCACGCACCACGGCCCGACCGGCCTTTCCGTCCCGTCCTGCTTTGTCGAGATCGGGAGCACCCTCCCCGAGTGGGAAGACCGGGAGGCGGGAGCCGCCGTCGCAACAAGCATCCTCGAAGCGCTCCGGGATCTCCCGGTGAACGGCATCCCCCTGATCGGGTTCGGGGGTACCCATTACGCGGTCCGGGAGACCGAGATCGCCCTCGGAACCCGGGGAGCGTTCGGGCATATCGCCCACAGCCGGGAGGTCCCGGCCCTGGACCGGGAGATGGTGCGGAGGATGGCGGAAACGACCGGGGCGGTCGCGGCCTATATCGACAGAAAATCCGTCCCTGCACCGGAGGCCGCCAGGCTCACGGGAATCCTGGCGGAGCTTGACCTTCCGGTCCTGAGCGAAGGGGAACTCCGGGAACTCGGGGAGATCCCCTGGCCCGCGTACCGGGCGATCTGCCGGATGGCACGGGAGATCGATCCGGACGCCCGGCCCAGGCTGAACCGTGCGGTCTGCACCGGGAGACCGGAACGGGTGGAATTCAACTCCGATCTTCTCGATGAGACCCTGAAGGCAGATCCGGAGACATTCTTTGCGGAGCTCGCGATGATGCCGGTTGTCTCTCTTGCGACACCGGCCCGCAGAATTCTCCCGGTTTTCATTTCCTGCGGCGCTCCAACGGAAGAGTTCATAAATGCTTTAATAACCTTGTGCGTAAAACTGATACGTGCGAAAAAAGCCACTGCAGTGGAGCGCGATCATCTCATCATAAGAGAGGTCAGGTTTGATCCGGAGAAAGCGCGAAATCTGGGCCTCTCTCAGGGACCGGTCTTCAGCCGGCTGGCAGGGGGCCGGCCGGCCCTGCACAACGGACAGGAAATCACACCGGAGATGGTGCAGACCTGCAGGGAACGACGAGTCCATATCCCGGGACTGGAGAGGTATCAATGAGATCAATCGTTGAGGAGGCGTTAACACGGGCGCGTGAGGACGAGACTGCACTCACGCAGTACAATGATGAGCTGGACCAGGTGCTCCAGGAGCTGAAGACCGAGGTTGCGGTCATCGGCTGCGGGGGTGCCGGGTCGAATACCATCGCCCGCATGAAGGATGAGGGCATCCATGGCGCAAAGCTGGTCGCCATCAATACCGATGCCCAGCACCTTGCCCGCGTGAAAGCGGATTTCCGTATCCTGATCGGAAAGCAGCGGACCCGGGGCCTCGGGGCAGGCTCCATCCCCCAGATCGGGGAGGAGGCCGCCCTTGAGAACGAGCAGGATATCAAGGCAATCGTCTCCGGGAACGACATGGTCTTCATCACGGTCGGGCTCGGCGGCGGTACCGGTACCGGCTGCGCCCCGGTCGTCGCCAAGGCGGCCCGGGAAGAGGGCGCCCTGACCATTGCGATAGTAACCCTCCCGTTCACCACGGAAGGCGCCATCCGTGCCGAGAACGCGGAAGCAGGTCTCGAACGCCTCCGGGACGTTGCCGACACCGTGATCGTGGTCCCGAATGACCGGCTTCTCGAAGTCGTCCCCAAGCTCCCCCTCCATGCGGCGTTCAAGGTCTCCGACGAGGTCCTGATGCGGGCCGTGAAGGGGATCACCGAGCTCATCACCCTCCCGGGCCTCGTCAACCTGGACTTCGCCGATGTCCGGACCGTCATGGAACGCGGCGGCGTTGCGATGATCGGGATGGGCGAGAGCGACAGCGACGATAAAGCCGCCGACTCGGTCAAGAAAGCCATCCGGTCCCCCCTCCTGGACGTGGATATCTCCGGCGCGACCGCAGCGCTCGTGAACGTGGTCGGCGGTCCCGACATGACGATGGAAGAGGCGGAAGGCGTCGTGCAGGAAGTCTATAACCGGGTGGACCCCAACGCCCGGATCATCTGGGGTGCCCAGGTTGACCCCGAGATGCAGAACAAGATGCGCACGCTCCTGGTCGTGACCGGTGTCCGGTCGCCACAAATATATGGTCGCAATGAGAAGCTTACCCCCAAAGTCCAGAAACAGTTTGATATCGATTTCCTGAAGTGATAGAAATATGGTGGAAGTCCCGAAACCCAACATAAAATTCGACATCCAGGAGGAGTTTTTCCGAAAATACCTCCGGGTGCTCAAGCTTACGCGCACGCCTACGCGCGAAGAGTTCACCAAGATCGCAATCGTAGCCGCTGCCGGAGTCATCCTCATCGGCCTGATCGGGTTCATTATCTACGAGGTAATGCTCCTGCTCCCGATGACGCCGAAATGATCGTCATGACCGAAGAGATTGCACCTGCGGCCGCACCGGCCGAGGCAGGCATCCGGATTTTCGCCATCAAGACGACCTCGAAGCAGGAGCGGACGGTTGCAGACAATATCAAGAAAGCGATCGACGAGGGCAAGACCGATATCCTGGTGTACTCGATTGTCGTCCCTGACGAACTCCAGGGCTACGTCCTGCTTGAGACCCCCGAGAAGCTGAACCGGATCGAGCAGCTCCGGGAGATGATCCCCCATGCGCGCGCGGTGGTCAGGGGCGAGACGACCCTTGCGGAAGTCGGCCATTTCCTGATCCCGAAGCCGGTTGTCTCGGGCATCGATGAGGGTACGATCGTCGAACTGATCGCAGGGCCGTTCAAGGGCGAGAAAGCGGTCGTGAAACGGGTCGATACGCAGAAGGAAGAGATCACGGTCGAACTGTACGAGAGCGTCGTCCCGATCCCGATCACGGTCCGGGGCGACAATGTCCGGGTCGTCGACAAGGGCGGCGACGACAAGTAACATCGAAGTATCCATTTTTTTAAGAGACCGGTACTGCGACTGCATCGCCGCTGTTTTTCGTGGATATCTCTTCCCATAGTGCCGGGGGGAACGGTACACGCAGATGTATATTGCGCGATAGCGTGCGCGATAGCGGGGATGACCGCAGTTCTTCCCGGTACAGGTTTACCGGTATATGCCGTCAAGTTCTTTTTCAAGGGCTGGCAACACAGTAACGGAATTGTTGATTGATTGCTTGATACTTTTTGTCAACGTTTTCTGGCGTTGTTTCTCGGAGATGGTCAGATCCCGCGTATCGCTTTTCCGCTGGATCTCCCACACCAGTTTCCGGTTCTGTTCCGCACTGAGGAGATTGGTATAGAAATAGAAGAGATCCCGGGAGGTGTTTTCATCCAGAAGGAAAACACTCTTCTGGAGCACGAAATACATCCCGGTATCCGGGTAAATCGGGGTCTCCTGGATAAAGACGTCCTTTCCGGATGTTTCGTTGATTAAATCCCTGTCCAGACTTGTGAGGCCCGGTTCCATGGAAACGATCTCCTGCGAAAAACCCTGGGCGATATTCTTTTTTTCACTGGTCACCTGCGAATTCCAGAGCATATAGGAATTACTCAAGGATGCCGCTGACGCGATGAGAGCACCGAGAAGGATCATGATGATCTGGGTTTTTATTTTTTCATCCATGGTTTACCGTTCTGGATTCTGCTATTTCTTCCTGGTGATGGAGACACGGCCCGGTACGTCACGCACCCGGTACCGGCCGGGCCATCCACTTCCTGCTGCGGAGGACAAGCCACCAGAACGGCACGAGGGTCGCCAGCGAGACAATCGCGGCCAGGATAAAGATCGAGTCGACGCCGTACAGAACGAACATCGTTCCGAAGATCAGGGGCGGGACCACAATCCCCACGCTCACGATCGTGTTGAACGCACCCATCACCACGCCCTGCCCGAGTTCGTTGCCGTCGATTGCCACGACCGCGGTCGCAGCAGAGATGGCGATCGCGTTCCCGACGCCGATCGCAAGCGCGATGGCCGAGATGACGAAGATGTTGTCCACGAACGGCAGGGCGAGCGTGGCGAACGAGACGACAAGCGTTCCCAGGACAATGAGATGCGATTTTTTGTGCCGGTCGGCGATTTTCCCGAAGTATCCCTGGCTCATGCCCATCGAGATGACCTCGATTGCGATGATCAGGCCGATAAGACTGGTCGGGTACTTGTACTGGACCGCGGCGATGACAGGAAGAAAGACCATGAACGCACTGTACGGGAAACAGTTGGCGAACCGGAAGAACAGGGTCGCCTGCATGCGGGGGTGGGTGAAGCCTTTCCAGATCGAGACCAGGGGCCTGCTGCTTCTCTCGCTGACGGACTCCGGGAGATAGCGGATGCAGAGCAGGAAGGGGATGAAGGCCATCGCTGCCATCAGGAGGAACACCTGGGTCATGCCGAACATGCTGTAGACCGCCCCGCCGATGAGCGGCCCGGCTCCCATTCCGAGATAAAACGCGTTGGAGAGTTTCCCCTGGTATGCCCCTTCAAGCCCCCGGGGCGTGATGTCCCCGACGTATGCCATCGCGACCGGCCCGATCAGCGCCGATGCGATCCCGTGGACGAACCGGATCACGAAGAGCTCGTAGATGGACGAAGGGATGAGGTACCACAGGGATACAATCGTGTACAGGGCAAGACCGCCCGTGATGAACCATTTCCGGCCGTACCGGTCCGACCATGTGCCGATCGAGGGTGTCAGGAAAATCCGGGAGAGCCCATAGCCTGCGAACAGGGCCCCGACCCAGAACCCGCTGGCCCCGAAATCCTGTACAAAGACCGGAAGCAGGGGGATGACAATCCCCAGGCCGAGCATGCCCAGAAACACAGCGGCGAGAAGGATATAGAACGACCCGGTGGAAATTTCCTCGTCCATGAACAGGAAGTATCTTTTCCCGGAGCATAAAAAATCCGGCCCGGGGGGATCTGTTTTTCCCACGGTTTGCGCCACAGGTAACCGAACAGGAGGTCGGAAATTTCGGGGACGGATTGCGCCTGCCGAGCTGAAAAATCGTACCTCATGGGCATAGATATATATTGGCAATATACAGATTATCCTAAAATTGTATATTGGTAATATACATGATGCCTGACAAACGGCTGGAGGAGCTGGTCCTCGATCAGAAAGAGATGTTCCAATCACGGAAACCGGGTACGAAACGACACGTGGATTTCGAGTGGCACTGTTCCCATGACCGGATCGTCGTCATATCCGGGATACGGAGAAGCGGGAAATCCACGCTGCTCCGGCAGTTCGCAGACCGGTGCGGGGACTATCATTATATCAATTTTGATGATGAGCGACTGATCGGTTTCGGGCTTGCCGACTTTTCCACGCTGATGCTGGTGTTTGGCAAGATCCAGCCCGGGGTCAGGGTTGTATTCATCGATGAGATCCAGAATGTCGATGGCTGGGAGCGGTTCGTCCGGAGGATCCATGACGAAGGATACAAGGTCTTTCTTACCGGTTCGAATGCCCACCTGCTCAGTTCCGAGCTGGCGACCCACCTCACGGGCCGGTACGCAAAGATCGAGCTCTACCCGTTTTCCTTTCCGGAACTTCTGGATTTCCGGAACGTCGGCTACCATACCCTGACCACGGCACGGAAAGCCGATCTTCTCGCGATCTTTGATGAGTACCTGGAACACGGGGGGTTTCCGGAATTCCTGATCTACCGGAGCAGGGAGTTCCTTCAACGTACGTATGATGATATCCTCTTCCGGGACATCATCACCCGGTTCGGCATCCGGGAAGTGAAGGCTTTCAAACAGCTCGTGCATTACCTTTTCACCAACCTTGCAAACGAGGCGAGCTACCGGTCCCTGAAAACCACGCTCGGGCTGAAAAGCCCCATGTCGGTCCGGAGTTATATCGGTTTTCTTGAAGAGGCCTACCTCATCTTCGAGGTCTTCCGGTACGACCGTTCACTGAAGAAACAGTATGCAAGCCCGAAGAAGATCTACGTGATCGATACCGGGTTGCGAAATGCTGTCTCGTTCCGGTTTTCCGAGGATACCGGTCGTCTCTTTGAGAACCTTGTCTTCATAGAACTCAGGCGCCGGGATACCGCTGTCTTTTATTACCGGGGGAAACGGGAGTGCGATTTCCTCACAGAAGAACGGGGAGCCCTCACGTCCGCCATCCAGGTCTGTTTCGAGCTGAATGGGGGGAACCGGGACAGCGAGATCGGCGGGCTCACGGATGCCATGAAGGAACTCGGGATCCCCCGGGGCCTGATCCTGACCTACAACCAGGAAGAGACGGTCTCCAGCGGGGGAATGAAGATCGAGATCATGCCGGTGTGGCGGTGGCTGGTGGAGGACAGGGCGAGGGAGAAGGACCGGTAGGTTGCCGGATATTCGGAAGACTGTTCCCTGGCAGAACTCCTGACAAACCGACGGTTTTTTCCCGTCTCAGGTGAGATCCAACAGAGCGGGAGATGCCCCGGATGATACCGCCGTCATGGAAGAAAGGGGGGAACCTGCTTTTGATCGCAGGGGTCCTCGCGATCCTCATCGTGTCCGGGTATATTGCATTCCTTTTTGACCGGAATACACAACAGAGCGAGCGGCACGATTTCCACTATTCCCTGGACCTCTCGTACACTGCCACGCTTGAGAACGTGACGATACTTCTCCCGGTACCCCGGACAGGGACTGCCGGAACGCCGTTCCTGACGGAATCGCTGGTGGAGAAGAACCTGTACGGGGTTCCGGCAGGCTGGAACGTCTCATTGGACGAGATGAACGGGACGCCCATGCTCGCGATCCGGGCGGGCCGGATGGTCCCGGAGTACCACGGCTACCCCATCGCGATAGAGCCGGGGCAGAGCCCGCTGCCCGCTACGAGGGCCCCGGGGACGGAATACTCGGCAGACACTCCCGTCCTCCAACCGGTCCACCTGGGGATAATGATCCCGGTGAACCGGACCATCGATACAGGGAGTCCCGTGGGAAATGAACCCCTCTTTGCCCCGGACGCATCGTTCGAACCCCTAGCGGAGACGACCGGGCCGTATGCCGGAAAAGAGTATGCCTATACCGTGCCGGTGTACGTCGGGTACGAGTCTTCACGCCCGGCGGCAGTGTCCCTCAGCGCCAGCATCGGGGGAACGAATTCAATCTGGAAAGGCGGCTGGGTCTCCAACAGTTACGCGGACCGGCTGAGCCTGGAGCTGGAGGACTCCCCGGGATGGACTACTGCGGCGGGGGTTCTCCGGACGGAAGAGGGAGTGCCGCTGAGGCAGTAGGGGTTTCCGATAGTTCCGGGCAGCCCGGAGAGCTTCCGCTTTGACGCACCCGGATACGAGAACCGGGTCGCAGGGCGTCCCCCCGATCACATCTTGCCGATGGACTTCACGTTGAAATTTTTGTCGACGTTCACGGTGACAAGGTCTGCCGTGTACGTTTTGGCCTGCACAGACGATTCCCGGGGGAACCACTATCACGAAAACATAAATATTATATCTATAATATATTTTGTTGCCATACTGGCAGATTGCGGCAGGGAACCTGCACGATCGAGAGGCAGTTCCCTGCCGGTAGTGGATGACAATCACAGGAAACCAAGGAATCGGAGATGTAAGCATGACAATGTACAACGATCTGTATGTCCGCGATAACTTCGGGGATACCGGCGTCACTCCGTCAACCGGTAATCCGTACCAGTCACCGGACATAATCCCTTTTCAGGACAAAGTACTGACGTGGACCGAGGCAAATTCAACCTATGCCGGACCGGATATCGGTAAAGCCATCGTAAACGGCGGGATCAACAATATCTTTATCCGGGCCAGGAATCTCAACTCTGTTGCAGGAGCCGGGAAAGCCGAGCTGTATTATACCGATTACTCGCTCGTCCTCATACCGGCACGGTGGGTCCCGGTGCTGAGCGCCGGGAAAGAGAAATCCCTGTCCTTTGTGGATGGTTCGGGGAAAACGGCGATCGCTCCGAACGGTATCGCAATCTCAAACCCATCTTTCCTCCTGACCGGTCTGCCCCCGGGCCCGCACTACTGCATGATCACGGTGGTACAGACAACCGCTCACCCGGTCACGATCCCCGCATCGTTCTCGTCGAATGCAGCTTTTTCCCAGTGGGTCCAGAACAATCCTGCCGTAGGCTGGCGCAACATCAGCTATTCGCCGAACACCCTCACCCAGATGAGTCGGATCATGCGGTTTGGAAACATCAACCTGCAGGCCGCGTACTTCACTATCGTTATTACCGGGCGCGGGTTTGTCCCCGGTACGATGATCCGGTCCCAGTGTACCGACGCGGCCTGCCCCATCGACCAGAGTGCGCCGCTTCCCACGCCGGACACCCAGGGCAACCAGGTCATAAGTTTCGTGACCAGCGTCCCCGGGAATTTCTGGGGCGATCTGGTAGTGACGGCCACGTCACCGGGAGGGAAGTTCCCCACGGGCGCGAGCCTGACGATCTCCTATTATCAGATTCCCAATGCCTCCGACGCACTGGACATGGCGGTTGCACGGCGGTTCATAACGGCCAGCGCTTCCGGGGAGAATACGGACTTTGCAACGGCCATGCTCATCAAGCTCGGCGAATGCACGATCCGTATCACGGATAACCCGCAGCAGGCGGAAGGATAACCGGTCCTCCCTTCTTTTTACCGGGTCCGGGAATAGAAAATGGGGGAGAAGATTTTCCGGGAATTGCCGGGGGATTCCCTCTCCCGGCTGTTCCGGTGTTCCGGAGTTATTGTTCGGCCGTGAACTCCACGAAATACGGGTGCCCCCGTGTTACCACCTTGTTGGTCTGCCACGACCCGCTGTCGCTCTTGTTCCTGAACGGCACGGGGCTGCAGGAGTTGTTCATCACCAGCGGGCAGGCGTACTGGAATGCGATTGTCTTTCCGTTTCCCTCGTTGGCATAGGTGGCAGACCCTTCGGTGCCCTGTACCCCGGGGTAGTCCTGCAGCCAGAACCGGGCCCGCCGCAGGGGGTCGATCCGGGCGGGCGGGGGCACAACGTACCAGCCGTGGACGTCCTGCTGCGCCTTGAGGTCCATGGCAAAGTAGGTCCCGTTTAAGACGGAGATAAAGCAGGAGTAATCCGCGAACGGGGAGTACACGAGCGAGTCTTCGGGGAAGGTCCCGGGGGTAAAGGGATCGGCAGGTTTCTGGACGCCCAGGACAGAGAGGTTCCCGGATTCGAGGTCGATCTCGCCGAACGTTATGGGGTACTGGAGGTTCCCGCCGGGAAGCGGCGAACACATGTACCCGCAGTTGATGTACCGGATCATGGCCTCTTTGAGCCCGCCCTTGGGTATGTGGGTGTGTCCCAGGATGGCGATGTCCGCGTCGATATCGCTCTGGATGGCGTCCCGCTGGGCCCACCAGGCTATGTAATCCCCGTTGAAATCGGCATTCACCGACTTGATGGCCGGCAGGATGCCGTATTTCTGGATCCACTGAGTCCCGAGGTTGTCATAGATCTGCTCTGCTTCGGCAAAGGTCACCACCCTGCCGTCCAGCAGGTTCACCTTGGTGTCCTTGGACACCCCCGGGAGGGTCGAGAACGTGTCGAGCAGTACCTGGGCGATGGACTTGGACTGTTTGAGCGCTTCTATGATCTTGGGCAGGAGTTCCGACTTGGGTGGGGTGCCGTTGTCCGGAAGGTCGGCGGCGGTCTGGCCCGGGGTGAACTTGCTGTTTACCAGGTATTCGGCGATGGCCCGCGTCACGAAATGCCCGACCGGCAGGGGGTTGAGGGTCGTCGTGGTATCCCGGGCATTGAATATGGTGTACTCGTTGCCGTGGGTCAGGAGGACTTTCCCGGTTGGCGTGTCTTTGAGGTACCGGATGTCGTGATACCGGATGTTTCCCAGCGATGCTATTTGGTCCGGGGTGACGTTCATATCGTGGTTCCCGTTGATGTACGTCACCGGGACCTTGTCGGCGATCTGTCTGAGTTTCCCGGCAGGTCCCAGCAGGTTCGGGTTAGCGTTCACGATATCGGCGAACGCAGGCGGTTTCCTGCCGCAGGAATAGGTCCAGAAATCAAAGACGTCCCCGAGCAGGATGACCTCGTTGACGGATGCCGCGTTCTGGGCGATGTAGTCTAACGCCTTTAACAGGTAGGGCTCATGGTACTTTTTCTGGTACCAGCAGGTGTTCGAATTGTCTCCGATATGGATATCACTCAGGATGACTGCTTTCATGCTCATCGAAATCACGTTACTCCCTTGGTAAAACCGGTGGTTTCCGGGTATCCCCGCATGTACTCCTGCGGAATACCGGGAATGATCTTCATACGGTACCGCTTCGTAATAAATATTTCTCATATGATATATTATTTGATTATAAAATGGAGGGGGGGAAATGCCGGGAACTGGGAGAAGGGAGAGGCTCGGAGGGGTACGCTTAATAATATACTCGTGGCCGGGTCAGGCTAGGCGTTTCTGTCAGGGATCAGGTTTTCCCATAACGGTCGCAGGAGAAACATTGTATAAGCGCTGCGGCATAATGGTACATTCATGAAATATACGGTCGTGCTGGAACCCCAGGCGGAGGGGGGGTTCACGGTGCAATGCGTGGAGATCCCGGGGGCGATCAGCCAAGGCGAGAGCCGGGAGGAAGCGCTTGCCAATATCAAGGAAGCGATCGAGCTCGTCCTGGAAGTCCAGCGGGAAGAGCTGCACAAGAAGACCCGCGAGATTTCCCAGGTTGAAGTGGCGGATGTCGCCTAAACTCCCGGTTCTGTCCGGGGAGGAGATGGTGAAGTACCTTGTCCGGAGAGGCTTCACCCCGCGACGGCAGACCTCATCCCATGTTGTCGTCCAGAAAGAGTGGCGTGTCTTTTCCGTGCCGCTTCACCGGGAACTCAAGAAGGGAACCCTGGTTGCTATTCTCAAACAGGCGGGGATTGAGGCCGAAGAGTTCAAACGGACGTTTGGTTAGCTTTTCTGAAAGGGTATCCGGTCCGAGATATCAATCCCTTTTTGCGAGTGAACCCACCCCCTTCGGGGGTCGCTCGGCCGCCTCGTCGGGGCCTCGCTGGGCAAAATTGTTTGAAGAATGTTAAAAACCTGCAATCACACTCCGTTTAATGTAAAATCAATAATTTTGCTATATTTCTTAACTTCCCAAATATCATTTCTCATTGCAATTGCTGTTTCCGTGAAAGTTGTTTGATTCGGCTCTTGGAGAAATTTTTTTATGCAAATTATTACATCATCTGATGAAAATAACAGAGAATTGTAATAATATTCGACAATTTTATTTTTTTCGTGTTCTCTATTTGCCATCTTGTTGCTTTGAGAATATTCAGGACCTTCTATTTTGAACTGACTTATAGTATCAGGATTTAATATAATCTCATATGCACCAAAATATCATTGTAACGTTTCTGTTTTACCTGTCGTATCTCAACTCCAATCTGTTTCTGTTTGTCATATAAATTTTGGATATATGCGCCAGCAATACTGCCTATACCGAAAAGACCTAATACCGACAATGCCAATTGAACGGACTCATAATCCATATTTTTGACTGAATTTTAAAAGAGGATAATAATATCGCTACCTATCTCCTTCACCTATAGATTGGATTAACGAATCGAAGACAGAAATACAGAATTCAATCCCACTTATCTTTGAATCTCTGCTCAAAGTGTTTATTGATTTGTTCAACAACGACAGGAGATAGAGGTAAATCGATCTCTATTCTTTCCTCTTCATCAATTTGCCCTAGGATTCGGTATCGTTTAATAATCCTAAGCTTTGCCCGGGCTTTACGATCAGGTAAAAACTTTGACAGAGAAATAATTAGACCAACAGCGGTTAACCCAAATTCAAGATAGGAAATAAATTCCGGGCCGCTCCATAGGGTCATTTTTCTTTCCTAGGGAGGGCTGAATAAATTGACCCACTCAACTATGTATCTACTCATAATATATAAAGAAAGGTCAGAAATGGTGAGGCCCATAAGAAGAATGACGTATTATTCTGTTTTTTGTACCCATTTTTCCCCACGATCACCTTTATGTCCCCAGACACCAAAAATTAAAGACCCAGGCTAAGAACCCGCAGGGTTCGGCATGGTGATACTACTATGGCAGAAGTGGTCGAGGTATTAGTACCCGGCGGAAAAGCGACAGCAGGCCCACCCCTTGGGCCGTCGCTCGGACCACTCGGTATCAACGTCAAAGCGGTAGTCGACGAGATCAACAAGAAGACGTCGACATTCAACGGGATGCAGGTCCCGGTCAAGGTGGAGGTCGACGACAAGAAGAACTTCACCGTGACGGTCGGTATCCCCCCGACGACCGCGCTCATCAAGAAAGAAGTTGGTATCGAGAAAGGGTCCCCCGAACCAAATGCAAAAATGGTCGGGAATCTGCCGTTCGATGCTGCTGTCAGAATCGCCCGCATGAAACTCGAAGGCATGCTCTCGTACGAGGTCAAGACTGCCGTTAAGGAAGTCATCGGCACGTGCGTGAGCGTCGGAGTTACGGTCGACGGCAAGAAACCCAAAGAGGTCCTTGCCGCAATCGACGCAGGCGCCTACGACAGCCAGCTCAAAGCGTAGAAGTCAAGCAACCATAGGAGATCGGTTCGGTCGAAAACTATGGAGGTATCTGATGGTTGAAAAGGCCAAGATCCTTGAAGCCGTGAAAACGGCTATTGAAACAGCGCCTAAACGCAAATTCTCTGAGAGTCTAGATATTACCATCAATCTCAAGAATATCGACATGGCGCAGCCGAAAAATCGTATCGACGAGACGATCCTTCTCCCGAACGGCTTTGGCAAGAATGTCGGCATCGTTGTCATCGGAAAGGGTGACATCGTGACCCAGGCCAAGGAAGCCGGAGTGGACCTTATCATGGGTCCCGAGGAAGTCGAACGGCTCGGCGGCCAGCCCCGCGAGGCACGGAAGATCGCGAGCCAGTACCGGTTCTTCCTTGCGGAAACCGCAGTGATGCCCGTTGTCGGTCGTCACCTCGGTCCCCGTCTCGGTCCCCGCGGACGCATGCCGATGCCAATCCCAGGCGGCATGGATATCCGCCCGATTGTCGAGAAGCTTCGCAGCTCGGTCAAGATCAGGACCAAGGACAAGAAAGTCTTCTCCGCAAAGGTCGGGTCAACGGCCATGACACCGGATCAGCTTGCCGAGAACGTGGACTCCATCCTGAAAAGAGTGGAATCCGTTCTGGAACAGGGCAGCATGAACATCCGGTCCGTCTATGTCAAGACCTCGATGGGGCCCGCAGTGAGGGTGATCTGAGATGGCACTCTACACCCGGCACCTTCCGGAATGGAAGAGGAAGGAGATCGCAGAGATCAAGCGCCTCTCGGAAGAATACACGCTTGTCGGCCTGGTCGACATGTACGGTATTCCCGCAAAGCAGGTCCAGCAGATCCGCAGGAACCTCCGCGGGAAAGCGACGATCCTCGTCACCCGGAACACCCTCATCCAGCACGCGATGGACGAGATCGGCGGGAGCCTCAAGGCGATCGCAGATCACATCTCGGGGCATTCCGCACTGATCTTCACGAACGACAACCCGTTCAGGCTCTTCAAGCAGCTCGAGAAGACCAAGACCAAGATGGCGGCAAAAGCCGGTGAAACCGCACCGGAAGACATTGTCGTCGCCAAGGGTCCCACGAACTTCAAACCCGGCCCGATTGTCGGGGAGCTCCAGCAGGCCGGTATCCCGGCCGCTATCGAAGGCGGGAAAGTCAGGATAAAAGACACCAAAGTCGTCGTGAAGAAGGGCGCCGTGATCACCGCAAAGCAGGCGGACGTGCTTGCCAAGCTGGATATCAAGCCGATGGATGTCGGTCTTATCTTGCAGGCAGCCTTCTACGAAGGCGACGTCTACGAACCGTCCGTCCTGGCAGTCGACGAGACAGTGATTCTCGGTCAGCTCACGCTCGCGTCGCAGCAGGCATTCAACCTCTCGGTCAATGCCGCTATCCCGACGAAGGAGACCATCGTCCCGATCATCACGAAGGCAGCCCGCGAGGCACGGAGCCTTGGTATCGAGGCGAGCGTCTACGAGCGCGATGTCATTGATGCGATTATTGGAAAAGCGTACAGAGAAATGTCAGTCCTCAAGGGACTCGTAAAATAATTGAGGTGAACAAGATGGAATATATCTATGCAGCCCTGCTCCTCCACAAAGCAGGAAAGGAAATCGACGAGAAGAACGTAAAGGCAGTCCTTACTGCCGCCGGTATCGCCGCCGACGATGCACGGGTCAAGGCACTCATTGCAGCCCTTGACGGCGTGAACATCGAGGAAGCCATTGCAAAGGCAGCCGCCGCCCCGGTCGCGGTCGCAGCCGCCCCGGCAGCAGGCGCAGCAGCAGCTGCACCCGCAGCCGAGGAACCCAAGGAAGAGCACAAGAAGGAAGAGGAAGAGAGCGGCATGGCAGGGCTCGGTGCCCTGTTCGGCTGAACTCACCTTTTTTCTTCGCGATACTTTCCCTGAATTGATCTATTGTCCTGTTTTCTTGCGCCGTTTTAATAATCCCGCGATAATTCATCCCGATATCTCCTAAAAGCCCCAGGAATAACCCAACTGCCTTATTTAGGAGAAGGAATAATGTAAAAATTAAAATAGGGATCCCGCGCGATCCTGTACGAAACATCCGGAGGAGACGGCCCATGACATACACGGAAAACCACGCGGTACGGCGGAACCAGTACCGGGACCTGCTCTGGATCTGCCTCATCCTTGCGACAACCGTCCTCGCGATCCTCGCCCAGCTCCTCGGGCTCTCCCGGGGCATCGTGGAGATTTACCCGTTCCTGTACATCTTCCCGCTCATCATCGTCGCGTATGCCTATCCCTCCCGGGGCGTCCTCTTCACCATCCTCATGAGCTGGGTGTATATCGGCCTCGTGTACGTCAACGGGAACTTCACGCCCCAGAACCTTGCCCTCAGCACCGTCTGGTTCGTGGTCTACATCACGATCGGGATCGTACTCTCCTCCTATGCCGAGAACTGGCGGAACGAGGAGAAACGGTACCGGAGCATCTTCGAGAACTCCCAGGCCGGGACCCTGACGCTCGATCTCGGGACCCGGACCATCAGCAACCTCAACGATACCTGTGCCGCCATGCTCGGCTACGACCGGGGAGCGCTCAGAGGCGCCCCGATCGATCAGCTGTGGGCGAACGCCGGCGACCTGGAATCCTTCCTGGAGCTGGTCGCAAAGGAGCGGCGGATTGCAAACCATGAAGTCAGGCTCAAACACCGGGGCGGTTCCCTCCGGTGGGCGCTCCTCTCCGCGGGGAAGATGCCCTGGAACACCGCCATCCTCTCCGTGGTCGACATCACGGCACGCAAAGAGGCCGAGGAAGAGCTCCGGAAACTGTATGCCGAACTGGAGCAGCGGGTCCTCGACCGGACCTCGGACCTGAACCTCGCCAACGAGAACCTGAAGCACGAGATCGCCGACCGGATCCGGGCCGAGGAGAAGATCGAGACCGCCAACCGGAAACTCACGATGCTCTCCAGCATCACCCGGCACGACATCCTCAACCAGATCTCGGCAATGGTCCTCTACCTCTCCCTCCTGGAAGAGACCTGCACGGACCGGGAGTGCCTGGAATATACGCAGAAGATCACGAACCTGACCCAGCTCATCCAGAGGCAGATCGGGTTTACCGCCGATTACCGGGAGGTCGGCGCCGACGTCCCGCTCTGGCAGGATCTCCATGCGGTCATCCGGAAGGCCGCCGGGATGATCGATCTCGGGGAGATCCGGGTCACGATCCGGGTCAGGGACACCGAGATCTATGCCGATCCGATGCTGGAGAAGGTCATCTACAACCTCTTTGACAACGCCGTCCGCCACGGCGGGCATGTGACCGAAATGACCTTTTCCGCGAAGGCCGATCCGGGGGGAAACCTGATCGTTACCTGCGAGGACAACGGGGTCGGCGTACCCGACCGGGTCAAGGAGAGCATATTCCGGCGGGAATACTACAAAAACACCGGGTACGGCCTCTTCCTCTCCCGGGAGATCCTGGCAATGACGGACCTTTCCATCCGGGAGACCGGAACACCGGGCGCCGGGGCCAGGTTCGAGATCCTCGTTCCTGCCGGACGGTTCCGGGTCTCCCCCGGGAAACGGGCGGCGTGACCGCAGGGCCGCATTTTCGTCATACACGCAGCCTCAAATAACACTTCCTCCATATGACTAACCGGAGATGAGGAGATGACCGGCGCGGACCCGTTCATGACGGCTGCAATCGATGAGGCACGGCAGGGCCTCCTGGAAGGAGGGATCCCGATCGGTTCGGTCCTCGTGCGGGACAAGACCATCATCGGCAGGGGGCACAACCGGCGGGTGCAGGACAACGATCCCGTCATCCATGCGGAGATCGACTGCCTCCGGGACGCGGGCCGGATCGGCTCGTACAGAAATACCGTCCTGTGCTCGACCCTGATGCCCTGCTACCTCTGTGCAGGTGCGATCGTCCAGTTCGGCATCCCGACGGTTATTGTGGGCGAATCCAAAAATTTCGCCGGGGCCCGGGATTTCATGGAGGAGCACCGGGTGGAGGTCGTCGACCTCGACCTCCCGGAATGCGTCCGGCTCCTGGGGGATTTCATCCGGGAAAAACCGGCCCTCTGGGACGAGGATATCGGGGAGCTCTGAGGTCCCGCCATGATCGACAGACGGATCTTTCCTGCCCTCGCCATCGTGCTGCTCCTCGCCGCCGGGATCTGCGGAGTCATCCTTGTCCGGCCGGTGCCTGCCGGTTCCGGAACCGGCGGGACGGAACCGGGAGAGGCATCACAGGCGGTCGACCGGGACGTGATCTTCCAGGTCGGCACGTTCGATGCCCTCCTCAAGAGCAATTTCGAAGGCAGTTACACGGCAGGGAACCTGACCCGGGAGGGCGATCTCGGGATCGGGACGCTGGATGCTCTCGACGGGGAACTGATCCTGCTTGACGGCACGGTATACGACGTAAAATCGGACGGGATTGCGTACGTGGTCCCGGCAGATACGACCGTCCCGTTTGCGACCGTCACGTACTTCGAGCCCGACATCACCTTCACGGAGCCGGATGCAGGAAACCTCTCGGCGCTTACCCGGGACATCGGTGCAAAGCTGCCCACGGAGAACCATTTCTATGCCGTGAAGATAACGGGAACCTTCCCCAAGGTAACGGCCCGGAGCGTGCCCCGGCAGGAAAAACCGTACCCCAACCTCACGGCGGCGGTCGCCAACCAGTCGGTCTTTGAATTCCGGAATGTGACCGGAACCATCGTTGGTTTCATAACGCCCGAATACGTCCAGGGGATCAATATCCCCGGCTACCACCTCCATTTCCTGACCGAGAACCGGACCCGGGGCGGGCATCTCCTGGACCTGACCGTCCGGAATGCTACGGTGGAGCTGGACACGACCAGCCGGTTTGCGATGGTCCTTCCGGAAGAGGGCTCGTTCACGACCCTCCGGCTGGGGGGAGACATCAGCGCGGATACGGCATTTGTCGAGCAGGGCGGAGCGACCACCGGCCCTGAGGGGAACGGGTCAGGAAAAGCGTAGGATAACGCCGCAGGGAGTTCCGGAGCCGGCTGACGGGGACTGGGGTGCCGGAAGGCGTGCCGGGACCCGACCTTATTCCGGTGAATCTCCCTTTTGCTGCATCAGGAGCACAAAATCGAAGGCATCCCGGTCGACCGGGGAGAGCCCCCGGTCCCGGCAGAACCCGCTGTACGCAGTATAGAGCGTGTCGGACGGTGCGGGAAGCGGGCTCTCGGCCAGGTATCCCCCTTCGCTCAGGAAATGCCAGAGACTCTCGAACTCCCCGCTCTCATCCACGGTCGGGAGGGAGACCGAGGAGAGATCGTCCGGGTTTCTCCTCCGGGACAGGGCCGCGAACTGGGAATAAAAGTCCTGGATGGTGACCAGCCCCTGCCTGATATCGTTGAGATTCTGCTGGAGCTCCCGTAATTTCTTCTCCGAAACTTCCGGATCTTCCTTTTTTTCCTCGGGTTCCATGCTGCTCCGTAGCCTGCGGCAGGCGCCTGTACTACATATAAAAAAACCAATCAGGCATCAATATTGCGCTTTCAATCCGGCAAAAATACACTGTCCGTAGGAAATACATCCGTCCCCCAGCGGATATTGCGTGTTGATCCGGAAGGTAAGCCCGTGTGCCGTGACCTCGTGCCGGATGGTCTCGCGTATGGCATGGTTGATGGCGACGCCGCCGCTCAGGGTGACGAGGGAAATACCGCGCTCATCGGCGGCATGGAGGGCGAGCCGGGCGACTCCCCGGGCGAAGTTGTACTGGAACGAGGCCGCGAGATCGGCTGCGAGATCGGCCGCGACGGCCGGGCCGTCCCCGCCCCGGGCCTGCAGCTCCGCAAACGCGGTCCTGAGGAGCGCCCCTGCCGAGAAGGTCTCGCAGGGACCTTCCCTTCCGAACGCAAGGTCCCAAGCCGCCGGGGTTCCCGCTACTGCCCGGGACTCGAGTTTCATGGCAGGCTCCCCGTCATACGTCCGTTCCCGGCAGATACCGAGGAGGGCGGCGGCGGCGTCCAGCACCCGGCCCGCACTCGTGGTCCGGGCCACGTGGAACCCGGTCGCGACCTGCTTTCTGAGAACGCCGAGCTCGACTGCGCCCCAGCCGCGTGCGGCAAGGAGGTCCCCGGTATCGTCCGTGGGAAGGATCCCGTACAGCATCCGCTCCGGGAACCGGGTGGCGAGATCGCCGCCCGGCATCAGGACGGTCTCCAGGTGGGCGACCCGGTCCAGGTGCGGGACCTGCCCTGCAAAGATCTCCCCGCCCCAGATGGTCCCGTCGTCCCCGTACCCGACCCCGTCGATGGCGATCCCGACGCAGGGTTCCGTGGCTGTCGCGGCGATATGGGCCCGGTGATGCTGGACCGGGACCAGCTCCGCCCCGCACGCACCGGCAAGTTCCCTCGCGTACCGGGTGGAGAGGAACTGGGGATGGAGATCGTGGGCGATGATATCGTACTTCGCCCCGAGGAGCGTTCCGATCTTATCTATCGTCTCCTGGAGGTACGCGAGCGTCGGGGGGTTGCGCACGTTGCCCACGTGGGGGGAGGTGATCGCAAACCCGTCCTTACAGATGGTCGCGTTCGCGTTCAGCTCCGGGCCCACGCCTAATATGCAGGCGGGCCCGAGATCGATCGCGGTCCGTTTCGGGGCCAGCCCCCGGGACAGGCGGATGATGTACCCGTCCCGCATCACCGAATCGTCGCACCGGTTCAGGATCTCCCGGTTGTGCGTCAGGAAATAATCCGCCTCGCCCCGGAGCCGCTTCACCGCATCCCCGGTCTCCGTGATCATCGGGTACCCCGGCAGGTTGGCGCTCGTCATGATCAGGAGATCGTGGGCGAGGTGCGAGAAGAGCAGGTGGTGCAGGCCGGTGTACGGGAGCATGCACCCGATGTTGTGGAGGTTCGTTATCTCCGCGTGGGACGCAGGGTCGCGTTTGTCCAGGACCAGGATGGGCCGCTCCGGCGAGGCGAGCAGGCGCCGGTCTTCCTCCGACACCTTCGCGATCCGTTCCACGGTGTCGGGTAGTGCCATGACCGCAAACGGCTGCTCGGTCCTGCCCAGCCTGCGTTTCAGTTCGCGGGACGACTCCGCAACGCAGGCAAGGTGAAACCCGCCGATCCCCCGGATAGCGGCAATCGCTCCGGAATCGAGGAGCCGGGCCGTCTCCCGGAGGGGATCCCCGCAGGGGACCGGGCTCCCTTCCCGGTCGAGAAGCGCCAGGGAGGGCCCGCAGTCACGACATGCGATGGTCTGGGCATGGTGCCTCCGGGACAGGGGATCCGTGTACTCCGCCCTGCAGTCCGGGCACATCGCAAACGGCGCCATCGATGTCCGTTCCCGGTCGTACGGGATCCCTCCGATGATGCTGTACCGGGGCCCGCAGTTCACGCAGGACGTGGCCCAGTACCCCTCGTACCTGCCGCCCAGGGTCCTGATGTCGTCGATGCACTCGCTGCAGATCGCAACGTCCGCAGGGATCATCCCGGTCCGGGCGCCCTCGCTGCTCGGGAGGATCTGGAAACCTTCGGGAAGGGCTTCATCCAGGGGAAGCACCCGGAGCGAATCGATCCGCGCAAGGGGCGGCCCGCGCCGGATCGCTGCAACGAACTCCGGGAGCCGGTCGCCCTGCGCCCGGATCTCGACCTCGCTCCCCAGGTTCTTGACCGTGCCCCGTATCCCGAGGGCAACCGCCCGGGCGTACACAAACGGCCGGAACCCGACGCCCTGGACAATTCCCTGGACAAGGATCCGTCCGCGTGCACCTGTACCCATGTTAAAAAAATTTATTGATTTACCCGGCGAAATAACAATGGGTTTTGTAATTGCCGGGGCATATCAGAATAGTGAACGATCCGGTTGAACTCGTGCCGCTGCTCATGACGTTCAACGATCGTTCCTGCAAGAAAATCTACGAGCTTCTCAGCAAGTCCTGGATGACGGAGGAGGAGATCGCAGGACAGGTGGAGGACGGGGACGTCGCGACTTGGCTGCTCCTCCTCAAAAAGGGGAACCTTGTCGAGGAGCAGTGGCGCATGCCGGCCCCGGGCAGGAAGCCGGCAAAGGAGTACCGGGCGACCTACAACCGGTTCCGGGCGAATTTCCAGTGCAACCTCTCGGATCTCTCGGACCTGATGTACCTCTCCATGTCGAACGACGAATATCTCCGGAACCTCGTGGACGATCTGGAGAAGGAGATCCGGAACGGCAACACCTCGATAGCAGACCTTGCCCGGAAGTTCGGGGTAAGCCCCATCTTCATCAAGGGGCTTGCGAAACGGATCCCGACGCTCGACGTAAAAGGCCAGGGGCTGGTGCGCCTTGACACCGGGCGATAAGGATCCCCTCTACACGATCCTTCGCAGCAAACGCGATGTCACCCGATTCCAGATCCTCGTCGAGGTAGCCGAGCACCAGCCCTCGGTCCGGCAGCAGGAGATCGCGGCGAAACTCGGGGTCACCCCGCAGGCGGTCTCCGAATACATCCGGGACCTCGAAAAGGACGGGCTCGTCTCCGCCCACGGGCGGGGCAGGTACGAGGTCACCCGGTCCGGGATCGAGTGGGTTGTCGAGAACGCCGAGACCATCGAGCGGTACGCCCGGCACATCAGGCGCGATATCATCCAGCAGGTCTCGGTCTGGGCGGCGGTTGCCGCCGAAGACCTCACAGAGGGGGACGAGGTCGGCGTATACATGAAGGACGGGTGGCTGTACGCCGGGAAAGCCCCGCAGAGCGCGATGGGCTCGGTCACGATGGATGCAAAGGCAGGCCAGGACGTCGGCGTCGCCCGGTTGAGCGGGCTCATCGATCATACGGAAGGCGTCATCCATGTCTGCAAGGTCCCGCGGATCCAGTACGGGGGTTCGCGCACCGTGGACCGGGACGGGCTCCGGTCCGTCTGCGGGAAAGCGGGCGTCGTCGCCGCGGTCGGGATCGAGGCCTATACCGCCCTTTCCGATATGGGGAGAAAGCCCGATATGTTCTTCGGCGCCCGGGAAGGCGTCATCGAGGCCGCGTTCCACGGGATCGAATGCGCGATTATTCTCGTGGACGAGGAGTTCACGGATTTCCTCAAACGCCTGGAGGGTACGACCCTGAAGTACGTCATCCACGACCTGGCAGCGCCATGATAATCATCGTCCAGCCGCTGAAGACCGGTTACAAACTTTTCTACTGCGACGGGACCCGGGTGAAAGGCGTCGGGAACGTCGAGATGGCGGACACGGAGAGGGGATTCCGGCCCCTGAACTTCCGGCTCCGCTGGGGCGACCGGAAGGCGTTCAAGAACACGCCGACCAAGGAGCTGGTCGCGGATCTCCGGGATCACGACGCCATCCTGACCAGGCACGACGAACCGTTCGAATCGTTCCTGCACGACTTCCAGATCACGCCCGGTTTCGCCCGGCTCTGCCGGCTCTGCCTGATGGAAGACCGGATAACCGAGATCAAGGGAGATACCGCGATACGGTACGGGAAGAACGGGGAAAAGATCTGTTTTGACTGCGCAAAGCGCGAGCTCCGGCGGGAGGCCGCCCATCTCGGCCAGATCGGGAGGAGCGCGATGGGGCACCTCGACGAGCTCCTGGAGAGTTTCCGGGATATCGATAAAGTCCTCGCAAGCCTCCAGCCGGAACAGCTCCGGATGAAGCAGACGCTCTTCGACCGGCTCGAAGCGCACCCGCCTTTACAGACCCAGAGTATCGATGAGCTCCCCCTGCCCCGGGACTTCATCGACGCGGCAGGCGTCGAACACCTGATGCCCGCCCAGCAGCTCGCGGTGGAGGCGGGACTCCTCTACGGGAAGGATCTTCTCGTCGTCTCCGCAACCGCGAGCGGGAAGACCTTCATCGGGGAGATGGCGGGGATGAAAAATTATCTCCAGGGGAGGGGGCGTCTCCTCTTCCTGGTCCCCCTGGTCGCCCTCGCGAACCAGAAGTACGAGCGGTTCCGGGACCGGTACGGGAAACTCGCGAAGGTCTCCCTCCTCACCGGGGTCTCCCGGATCAATCTCCCGGAGACCCGGCAGCATGCGGACCGGGATACCGGATCGCCCGTCCTGGTCGGGACATACGAAGGGATCGATCACCTGATCCGGTGCGGGGCGGGGATGAAGAACATCGGGACGGTCGTGATCGACGAGGTCCAGATGCTGGAGGATCCGGAAAGGGGACACCGGCTCGACGGCCTGATCGCCAGGATCAAGTACCTTGCCCCGCAGGCCCAGTTCCTGTACCTGAGCGCGACCATCGGGATCCCCAAGACCCTTGCCAAGAAGCTGAACGCGACTCTCGTCCGGTACGACGACCGTCCGGTCGCCCTGGAACGCTACGTCCTCTTCCTGGAACGCAAGCAGAAGATCCCGACCGTCAAGAAGCTGGTCACCGAGGAATACCGGAACGTCTCGTCGAAAGGGTACCGGGGCCAGTCCATCGTCTTCACGAACGCCCGGGCCCGCTGCCACGTGATAGCAGAAGCCCTCGGCATCCGGGCGGCCGCGTACCATGCCGGCCTCACCGCCGTTGAGCGCCGGGACGTGGAGCAGAAGTTCCTGCAGGGAAAACTGATGGCGGTCGTGACCACGGCGGCGCTCGGGGCGGGCGTCGATTTCCCGGCATCGCAGGTGATCTTCGATTCCCTTGCGATGGGCAGGGCCTGGCTCACGGTCCAGGAGTTCAACCAGATGGCAGGCCGTGCCGGCCGGCCGGACTTCCATGACCTCGGGAAGATCGCGATCCTGGCGGAACCCGGCGGGACCTATTCCCGGGACGAGCCGTCCACCGAGGAGGAGGTCGCCCTCCGGCTCCTCAAGGGCGTCATGGAGGAAGTCGCGCCCGAGCATGACATGGAGGCAAGCTCCGAGGAGTTCGTCGCGAACGCGGTCGTCTGCAAAGGGAAGGAATCCGATCTTGCGAAGATCGGACAGACGATGGTCGGCACGATGGAGCCTGCGCTCCCGATCCTGCTGCAGCACGGCCTTGTCAGGAAATCCGGAGGCGTCATCGAACTGACCGACCTGGCCCGGGTCATGGCCGAGCATTTCATCGGGATCGAACGTCTCCTTCTCATCTCGCAGCTCGTGAAAGAGATGGGCGATCCGGTGGACATCGTTGCGGAACTGGACTGCCGGGTGGAGGAGGAGCTCGAAAAGCAGCGGGAACCGAAGGGAAAAGAGAGAAAACCCGGGCACGGGCCGGGTCCCGGGCGGGCCGGGGGAAAGAGACGCCCCCGCCGGAAATAAGGAAACCCTGCGAGAGGAAGGAACCCCCTGGTCCCGGCCGGGCAGTACACCCGGCAGTACATACTGAGGGAGAGATACCATGACCCGTGAAGAGAATGAGGGAAATTACCATCCGGTCTGCGGGGGGCTCCCGCCCCTGAAGATCAAGAGCATTCCCGTGGACGGGAAAGAGACCGGGATCGACCGGCTGGACGAGATCCTTGCGGACGTCGCCCAGCTGGATCTCCACGATAACGATGCCATCCGGGAAGCGCTCCTTCGCATCGCAGGGAAGTACAACTACATCCCTCCCGGTATGGCGGATGCCTACGCAGCGGCTCTTCTCATAACCTACAAAACGAGGATCGTGGAGTAACGGGAGGTATCCACGGTATTCCGGCCCGGCTTTTCAGGAAGTCCCGCTCCAATTGTGCACCGCATATGCGGCGATGAAACCCCGGCTGCCCGAAGACACGGTCAGGATCCGGCCTGGACAGATCCGGACAGTGGCCGGGTGCAGATCGAAACCGGATACCGGAATCCTGCGTCCCTGGCAGGGGAAACAAACCTATCCGGGCAGTCACAGCGGCCCCCTGAGTCTTAGGGAGGTTGGACTTTAATTTGGCCCATTATTTCTCATTAAAAATTTCAATGCCATTGTAATTTTCAAGCATAAAAAAAGAAATATTTTTATTATAGTTTAGCCATTGGAAAGCTTGTAGTTGCAACAGCAACAGGACACGTCCCTTCCTGAAGGAAGAGATGCGAGAAGAAAAGGACCGGTTCACCACAATTTCGCCATCGGATGAACCTGTCCTGCCCGCAGGCATGATACAATGCACTTCTGTCCTGAAGAAGTTTTGGATCATGCCTTAGAAGGAAGAAGCTGGCCCGGAGGGCAACAGGCATGTATCTACGTTCATTGAGGATTCTTTCAGGAAACCCGGTCATCTTCCGGCTTTCCCTCCATGACAGAAATGCAGATAATCCGGTCAACGAGGGGATTGCATGATCCGGAAGATAGTCCCGGTCATGATGTGTGCGGTACTCTGTATCGTTCTCGTGACCCCGGTTTCGGCTTACAATGCATTCAATGATGGGAATTTCGAATCGTGGAGCGGTCCCTGGACTCTCCAGGGTCGCGATTCCCACGGGTGGGACATCTGGGTTTCCGACAGCGACTGGAGCTATTCCGGTCCTGCCAATCTCGCTAATGGGGTTTATCAGAGCCCCACGCACTCGTTCAGGTCGTTTCGTTCGGACCCGATGTCGATCTGGCAGACCATCGACTGGGGCGGCGGCCCGATTACGTATTATGTCAGCAGCTCCGGCTCCTATACCGTGACCGTGAATGAGGTGGACAGGTCATCGGATGCCAAATCCGGAACTGCGTCCTTCGGCCCGATGGTACTGGATGAAACCGTCAGTTTCGGGAACGAATCTGATAGGGTACGGAATGTCTCGGAACTCAACGCGACTGCCGATACCCGCGCAGGTTCGGCAAAGAGCGGCTGGGAGCAAAGGAGTTTCACGCCTTCGGGAAATCACCGTGCCCTAGTCGTGACTTTCTCCACGTCGACCCCCAATTTTTACATCGATGACATCTCTACCGAAAACTTGGATCCACCGGTTGCCAACTTCACCGGTTCACCGACATCCGGTACCATCCCCCTGACAGTCCAGTTCAACGACACCTCAACCGGATCGCCGACATCCTGGAACTGGTCATTCGGAGACGGTGGGACTTCGGTAGACCGGAACCCCTCGCATGAGTATACCTCTGCCGGGACGTACACGGTTAGTCTCATGGCGACAAATTCCAATGGGAGCGATACTGAAACGAAAATCGGGTATATTACGGTTAGTCCGACTCCCGGAATAAACGCATTCAGGGATGGGGATTTCGAGTCCTGGAGCGGACCATGGACCGTTCAGGGCTCCGATTCGTGTGGATGGGACATCTATGTCTCTGATAATGACTGGAGCTATTCCGGCCCTGCCAATCTTGCCAATGGGGAGTATCAAAGTCCTACTCACTCGTTCAGGTCATTTGAAAGTGATCCCATGTCCATCTGGGAGACTATCTCCTGGGGTGGCGGCCCGATTACATATTCCGTAACCGGCTCGGGGTCATATACAGTAACCGTGACTGATGCCGGCGAGAAAAGCGGACCTGGAGCATTCGGTGAGACCGTATTGAATGAAACCATCAATTTGACCGATGGATCGAAAAAGCTCAAAGCATCGTACATCAACCAGACAGCTGACAAAGAAATCACCGCTTCGGAGAAATCCAGTTGGCAGCAGATGAGCTTCACTCCATCAGGGTCTCCCCGGTCTCTGGTTGTGAAGTTCACGACAACAAATCCCGATTTATACATTGATGATATCTCTACCGAGAGTCTGGATCTGTTGGTTGCCAACTTCACCGGTTCCCCGACATCCGGTACCGCACCCCTGACGGTTCAGTTCAACGACACCTCGACCGGATCGCCGACATCGTGGGACTGGTCGTTCGGTGACGGCGGGACTTCGGCCGTGCAGAACGCTTCGCACATCTACACTTCCCCGGGGACGTATACGGTGAACCTGACGGTGGCGAACGCGGCGGGGAACGGTACGGAGGTGAAGAGCGGGTATGTGACGGTGTCGCAAAGAACCACGTATTATGTGTATGCTGACGGAGTGTCACTGTATCATGATTCAGGAGGAAATTCTGATCTGTATCGGGCAAATCATACGGCTCAGGAATTTTATAACAATATCTCGGGAAAACAAGGAGATCCTTATTCCTCAATTCACTGGGAGGGTATTGGAAATCCCGTTGATGATGCAACCGGTTCACGAAACTGGAACATCAATCAAGATGCGAATACCATGGCCAACAACGCTGACTTTGCACTTCATGCCGGTCATGGCTGGAATGACGGTATCCTGTTTGGTACAGCCAATACGGATACTGAATTGTTCCGTACCGGTAACCTGAGTTTTGGCGGAAACAATGGCAGGGCAAAATGGGTCGCACTCTTCTCCTGTGATGTCCTGAACGAAAGTACCAAAGAAAACTGGAAATCCGTTTTCAATGGCCTTCATATCCTGATGGCGTTTGATACTCATGGACTGGAGGGTGCAAATCAGGGATCGCAGCTTGCCCAGCGGATGACGGGAGACGGGATATATCCAGCGCCAGATAAGATTGTCGATGCCTGGATAAAAACATTGAAAGATACAATCAATGATGCTTCGTATAAAGGGGCATATATGTATGCAAACCCCAGTGGAAATGACTATCTTCCAGGATTTGGTACGTTCTTGGAACCAGTAAAAAATGAAACCGGACAGTATACAATTCAATGGGCCGGTTTCATTTGTGAAAGGGATTGGTGATTACAATGAAAATGAAGGTTATTGGTGGAATCTCGCTTGTTGCGGGGATACTAATTGTACTTGCATTGATAACTCTGGGTTGTAACGATTTCTTTCAGAATGAAACCAGTCAAGGAGGACAACCGGCTTCGATATCTGGAAACCAAACCAGCAGTATATTGGGTAAAATATCCCATAACGTAGTCCTTACAACCCCAATGTCAAAGCCTGTTGAAAAAATTCTCATATATAAAACTATCCCACATCAATACACTCGCAAGGATATCCTCTTACTAGCACAGAAATTCAATATGAGTGTTACAGGAAAGATAAAGGAAGTAGATGAGGGTTCCAGCATTGCATCTGAAGACGGTACACTATATGCAATTCTACATAATTCCGGATCTGTCGAATATACGAATACCAACCGGGCACATACCGTGAATCCACTTGATATCCCTGGAAATCTTCCCTCGGATGAGGAAGCAGAAAAAATTGCAACGAAATTCCTGAAAGATCGGGATCTCTTGCCGGAAGATGCAGTATTTATCGGTACCGAACAGGGAAAAATTCTCCAGCTTGGTGAGAATGGAAGTAATTCCGTTGTCTGGGCGGATGTTGAAGTGTGGTATGGTCGGATGCTGAACGGTCTGAAAGTGAAAGGATCCCAGTTGAGCGTGGCGGTAGGGGGTGGCGGAGATATAATAGAGTATTATGCTAACTGGCGGGAGTATGAGCCTTATGGGGAATTCCCGGTCAAAACTCCGGAACAGGCATTCAACGAATTAAAAACCAAAGGTGTTGCAGTTGGAATGACCCCTCTGGATGCCACCGTGTCCATCGATAATGCATATCTAGCATATCATACCAAGGCGGGAGCATATACTGAGGAGTATCTCGAACCGGTCTGGGTGTTTACGGGAAATGTTGAGATGGACGGTAAATCAGTCGAACCGGTAAAAGAATATGTTCCGGCGTTAACCGATGATGCGGTGAAATCACTTTCCTCATAATTTTTCATGGACTACTCCGGCTCTCCAACATCCTGGGACTGGTCGTTCGGTGACGGCGGGACTTCGATCGACCAGAACGCCTCGCATACCTATACTTCAGCTGGGACGTACACCGTCAGCCTGACGGTGGTGAATGCAGCGGGGAGCGATACGGAGGTTAAGGAAGGGTATGTGACGGTAACAGGTTATCCGGCGAGATACTTGTTTGTCGAAGCTGGTGAAGGGGGTTGCGCAGAGAGTGATGTTCAATCATTCAGACAAGCCCTTTTTGGAAGTAATAAACACGGCTGGAGAGATTTTGATAATCCAACTGACGATTCTACATTTCCAACACAAAACCCAATCCTTTCAATTAACGCCCGAGTAAAACATTGGGCCGATGGGACAAGACAGGATTTTGTCGATAACGCAGATTTCGCATATTTCCATGGGCATGGAAACATGGACGGTAATCCATCGATACATTTTGATAATGCTGATCCTGATGGTATCCACGATTTAAGATCAGATATGGCAGATTGGGGATATGAAACAGGAAGTCGTTTAAAATGGATCACTTTCCATTCATGCGATACATTAAGCTATGAAACATGGGAGACTTGGATACAATCCTTCAAAGGCCTTCATATGATTATTGGATATGACACTTCAACATCATGTGCTTCAAATCCACCAACTGGCCAAATATTTGCCCAACTTATGCGAGGAGAATATCCAGGATACCCTACTCAGTCGATCATGAGTTCCTGGATTACTGCGAACCAAATTTCATATCCCACCGGAAATTATCAAATTGGTACAATCTATGTAGTTGGGTGTGATTCGGATTATTTACCTGGATTTGGAGGAGATTGCGGTAATCCTCAACGAAACCCGACAACAAATGAATTTGATATTTCATACTATCCATTACCGATGAACCCTGTTTCATATGCGGTTTCTCCCAATATTCTTCAGGAGAATCAAGAGCTGAAGAAAACGCAGGGGGTGTTTTCAGTTGATACAAGGATCATATCTATCCCGCAGACAATTATGATTTACAAGCCGGTAAATCCGGTCTATCTTAAAGAAAGGATGAATAAACTCTCCAAGGAATTAGATATTACCGTCACCGAGAGTTTAGATAAAAAAGACAATATTAGTGTAACTTTGGAATCGGCTGACCGAACCTTGGTAGTACAAAAACAGAGCCGAGTAGTTTCTTACGAAAACTCAGTACTGAGGAAAAAACTACTACAGGAAACAACGCAAGGGAAATTACCCTCAGACCAAGACGCGGTTAACAAGATAACACATATTCTCCAAGAATCAGGAATGATGCCTGTTGATGCAGTTGTAGATGAACCCAGACATAATGTCATCGGAAGATTGACCGCATCCAACAAAATTCAGAGATCCAACGAAGAAATTATTGTTTTTTTCCATAGGGAGAAAGATGGATTATTCGTTGAAAATTCGAAAATTATGGCTGAGGTTAATGAATTTGGGGAAATCATCAGTTTGTTTATGAACTGGCGTGATTATGAACCATATAAAGAGGTTTCAATAAAACCAATTGATACCGCGTTTAATGAATTTACAAAAGGTTTTCTTCAAAAACAAAAAAATGGAAAACCGCAGAAGGTGGTAATCACGAATATTTCTCTGAGATATTATTCACAACCGGCAGCTGCAAATGAGAACTATCTCCAGCCTGTGTATGTATTTGAAGGATATGTCCAAGATGGGGAGAATGTCATGCCATTCACGCCAATATATATCCTAGCAACAGATGAACAATTTGACAAGATACCGTACTGACCTGGATATGACTGAACTACAAGAGGTCCCAGTTAAATCAACTCATTCTTTTCTTACCTGTTTTATACTGGCTTTGATCTTTTTTACAGGGTGCATAACAGCCCCAACCACCTCAAACAGTCCAGCGAATTCAACACCTCTGAATGTAACCCAAACTGGATATCTGATGACAGGAAATTTCTCGCTTAATGTCACAACTGTGCCAGATAGGGACAACATAACAATATACTCACCTGAAAAACCGGGTTATACCAGGGAAAATATCCTCAGTCTCTCAAAAGATCTCAACCTTTCAGTAATCAATGAAACAGAATTATTCTACACAGGTACCACAAATGATTCGCAAGACCGTTTTTTAACCGTATACAAAAATATCCGTATAATTAATTATCGCGATTCGCAAAGGATGACCCAGCTGCTTCAGACAATACAATCAAAATGCCTGCCATCGGATGATCAGGCGGTAAGCGTTGTTACAAATCTTCTTACCGGTGCAAATCTGATGCCTGCTGATGCGATTCCGGATAAAATTAATCATCATGCTGTGGAACGGCTGGATGCCTCCGGAAATAAGGAAATTGTAAATGAAGAAATTATTGTAAGTTTCCACCGGGAAATTGATGGTCTGCAAGTAGAAAATTCTGTAATAACTGCTGAAGTGGATTCTGATAATGAGATCATCAGCCTGTTTATGAATTGGCGAGATTATAAACCATATAAAGAGGCTGCTGTAAAATCAGCTGATGTGGCATTCGAAGAATTCACAAAAAAGCATCTTCGCTATAAGAATTCACTTTACCCATACAAGGTGGTTGTGACCGATCTCACATTACGATACTACTCGCAACCAGCAGCAGTTACCGAAAAATATCTCCAGCCTGTGTATGTCTTTGAAGGCTATGTTCAGAGCGGAGATACTTCAGTGCCATTCGAGCCGGTCTATATCCCGGCAACAATCGAACAGTTCGACAGAATCCCAGGATGCGTCAATGGCGTCTGTGTCTGATGGGATGAACGCAGTAAATGAATTTTTACCAGAGTTGGCATGAAAAAAGCAATCATTGGAACAATAGTGATGATAGTGGCCGTACTGATAGTAACTGCCGCTTTGCATTTTACCGGAAAACTAACTGGTATTCCCCCTGTCATCACATCATCCACCTCTCATGAATTCCAAGGTCCTTTGGTTGGAAGCGGTGGATATTACTATCAGGGTGATGATGGGATTCGTCATTTAAAAAACCTGACTGTCCCGGAGGGTGACGATTATATCGCAATATCATCGGGATTTTATCAGCTTGCTCTTCGTGCAAATGGTTCTATTGTCTGCTGGGGGAGCAACGGGTTATTTGGCCAGTGCGATGTACCCAAAGAGAGCGATGTCATTGCCGTTGCAGGGGGAGGCGAACACGGCATCGCGCTCCGATCAAATGGGACAATCGTCTGCTGGGGAAGACAATGCGGTAGTGAACCACAGGGAGATGATTTTACTGCGATCTCCACGGGGGATAAATTAAATCTTGCACTCAGATCGAACGGTACGATCGTGGCATGGGGCAATAATCAATCCGGCCAGGAAATCGTACCTGTTGGCAACGATTTTATAGCAATTTCCGCAGGGGAATATAATGGAGTGGCTCTTCGGTCAAACGGAACAATCGTCTGCTGGGGTGCCAGAGAATATTGTGATATACCCCCAGGCAACGATTATGTGGCCATCTCTGCATCACGGAATTCAAACCTTGCGATAACTTCGGAAGGGGAACTCATCGCTTGGGATCCTTTCATCGGGTGGAATCATTATGTTCCTCCGGGCAACGATTATGTCGCTGTCAGTAATAGTATAAGTGGCTATCATCTTGCTCTTCGTGCAAATGGTTCGGTTGTCTGCTGGGGGGAAACCGGTACCGGAATCTGCAACATCTCCTTATTGATCAATACCATCGCAATCTCAGCAGGATCGTCCCAAAGCCTTGCGATAACCAATCCTCAGGCAAAAGCGATCCTCACTGCCGAATGGCAGAAAACGAAAGCGCGTATCAAAATCCAACCCGTTGGAGAAATGGAGGCAAGATCCTGGAAAAACCGGACTCCGGTCTATCCTGTCACGTACGTGATAAAGGCTGCATTGCCTGAGATGCAGGATTCGGTCATGACGTATTGTGGAAAGGAACCTATTACCGGTTTTTTCCCCCGTGATCTTGTTAAGGACGCCAAGAACGTCCCTGGCACGTACCCTTACAAGGAATTTACAATAAAGTCCCTAGACGAGGCGATTGGGGAATTCAAAACGCACCGGCTTACGGTCAGCAGCTATTACCTGCACGAGCATGGTCCTATCAGCACAGCTGATGCGATCATCGTGACCAATATCTCGTTCGGGTATACGCCGGATACCCTTGCGGGGAATAAATGTCTCCAGCCGGTCTTTGCATTTGAGGGTTATGTTGAAAAAGACGGTGTATCTGACTCTTTCAGTACTGACCTTGTCCCTGCAACCGAGAATCTCGTGGAATTTGATTTTACGAGGGAAGTACTGATTCCCTGACAATCTTCAATCCATCCATTTTTTAACATAAAAGCGGGAAGTCACTGTTAGGTGTAATATGAAGAGAAATATCCTGATCGCAGGCATCCTGTTGTTCTCTCTCTTGCTTATCTCGGGATGTATTTCTCAATCTCAATCCGTAAACAAGACTGAAAGTCCATCAATCACAACGACTACTTCAAGCGCCAGTACTGAGAAAGAACCGGAATTCATCGCGATTTCGGCAGGGACCAGGCATAATCTTGCTTTGAGGAATAACGGGACAGTATCTGCGTTTTGTATATACAATCGGAAGGCTGTTTGCACTGTTCCAAGCAACCTCACAGATGTCATTGCTGTCTCTGCCGGAGATCATTACAGTCTTGCCTTGAAACGCGATGGGACGATCGTATTCTGGGGGATGCCTGATGCCCATCAGCAAATCCCAACCTTGGCAAACAGTACCGAATTCTCCAATATCATCGCAATATCAACGGGAACTGCTCACAGCTTAATTCTAAAAAAAGATGGGACGGTGGTTGCAAAAGGTTCTACAAAATGCGGCGCATGCGATGTGCCTACGGATCTTACTAACGTAACCGCAATATCAGCTGGACATGTTCACAGTATGGCTTTGAAAGATGATGGTAGCGTTATCGCTTGGGGAAATTGTAAAGGGGACATTTATACTGAATACGGGCAAGCGGATGTTCCGGATAATCTCACCAACGTTATTGCGGTTTCTGCCGGGGGTCTGCATAGTCTTGCCTTAAAAAGCGATGGCACAGTCGTTGCCTGGGGCAGTAATAACTATGGGCAAGCGGATGTTCCGGATAACCTCACCAACGTTATTGCGATTTCTGCCGGGGGCCTGCATAGTCTTGCCTTAAAAAGTGATGGCACAGTCGTTGCCTGGGGACAGAATGAAGTAGGCCAGTGCAACGTCCCTGAAAATTTATCGGATGTTATTGCAATATCTGCTGGGGGGGTGCAAAGTCTCGCCCTTAAAAATGATGGGACAGTCGTTGAATGGGGAATGAAATCATTTCCTTAAATTATATAAAAAGAGATATTTGGTGATACGTCCTGAATGGAACTGGAGTATTGTGGAGAAGCCTTCTAATCGCCAGTGTTTTACTGTTCGCGCTCCTGCTTATCTCGGGATGTGTTTCTCAATCCCAGCCGGTAAACAACACTTCAACTCCCTCAATCACTACTGTTCCATCAAGTACCAGTGCTGAGAAAGAACCGGAATTCATCGCGATTTCGGCAGGAGAAACCCATTATCTTGCATTGAGAAATGACGGAACCATTGCTGCGTGGTGCCCAAATGCTGCAAAAATCGTATGCACTGTCCCGAGTAATCTTACAGAGGCTACTGCTATATCCGCTGGCTCTCAATACAATCTCGCGCTAAAACGGGATGGAACGGTTGTATTCTGGGGAATACCTGATGCCCATCAGCAAATCCCAACTCTGGCAAACAGCACAGAAATATCCAATATTACTGCGATTTCTGCGGGAGTCGCTCATAGCCTGGTATTGAAGAATGACGGAACGGTTATCGCAAGAGGTTCGACAAAATGCGGCGTCCGAGATATCCCAAAAAATCTTACAAACGTAAAGGCGATATCCGCCGGGGGTTTCCACAATCTCGTTTTGAAAGATGATGGTACTGTTGTTGCGTGGGGGAACTGTTCCGGAAATGTATATACAGAATTTGGCCAGGCCAATGTACCGGGAAACCTGACCGATATCATTGCAGTTTCAGCTGGATTATATCATAGTCTGGCCTTAAAACGTGACGGCACAGTGGTAGCCTGGGGTAATAACGAGGATGGCCAATCCAATGTACCTAAAAACTTGACCGATGTTATCGCCATTTCGGCCGGGTATCGTCATAACTTAGCCTTGGAGGGGGACGGAACCGTTGTCGCTTGGGGAAATAACGAAGTCGGTCAATGTGAAGTCCCAATGAATTTAACGGAGGTTGTTGCAATATCTGCAGGAAAAATCCAAAGTCTCGCATTAAAAAACGATGGAACTGTTGTTGCATGGGGAATGAAATAATCGCAAACCGAGTAACTGGAAAAACATCGGGGATATGTCCTGAAGGAACCTGACGATCTATGAATAATAACATCCTGATCGTAGGCATCCTGTTGTTCTCTCTCTTGCTTATCTCGGGATGTATTTCTCAATCTCAATCCGTAAACAAGACTGAAAGTCCATCAATCACAACGGCTACTTCAAGCGCCAGTGCTGATAAAGAACCGGAATTCATCGCGATTTCGGCAGGAGGCACACACTATCTCGCTTTAAGAGCAAACGGTACCGTTGCTGCATGGTGTATTCAAAATCAAAAGGCTATCTGCACTGTTCCAAATAATCTTACAGATGTCATTGCTATCTCTGCCGGTGATCAGTACAGCCTAGCTTTGAAACGGGATGGGACAGTCATGTTCTGGGGTGTTCCTGACAATTCCAAGCAGATCCCAACAATCGCAAACAGTTCGGAAATAACACACGTTATTGCAGTTTCGGCTGGTATTGCTCACAGTCTCGTTTTAAAAAATGATGGGACCGTTGTTGCAAAGGGTTCTACAAGATGTGGTGCACGTGATGTTCCTGAAGGTCTCTCCCACGTCATCGCAATTTCTGCTGGAGGACTTCATAACCTGGCATTGAAAGACGACGGTATGGTTGTAGCTTGGGGGGATGAATGTGAGAGAGGATATCTTGTTAAACAAGGTCAGACTGATGTTCCTGAAAATCTGGTCAATACAGTCGCAGTTTCTGCCGGCTTATATCATAGTCTGGCCTTAAAACGTGATGGCACAGTTGCAGCGTGGGGAAATAACGAGTTCGGCCAATGCAATGTCCCTAAGAACCTGACTGATGTAGTCTCCATTTCGGCAGGATATCGTCATAACTTAGCCCTGAAAAATGACGGAACCGTTATCGCATGGGGACAAAACGATGTTGGACAGTGCAATGTCCCTGCTAATTTAACAGATGTGATAGCCATATCCGCTGGAGGAGCGCAAAGTGTCGCCCTGAAGAGAGACGGGACTATTGTGGTATGGGGCAGGAAATAATCGCAAACCGGGTATGTCAACAAGGACGTACACGGTGAACCTCATTGTCACGAACGTGGGGGGGAAGCGATACGGAATCAAAGAGCGGGTATGCGGAGGTGACGCAGCAACAGACGATATTCTAGGGTTATGCGGAAGGCAGTGGATTGGCATCCACCAGGATATGGAATACTTCCTCCCCGGAATCTACCCTTTGAAGAATCGTTCACAATATAACGATCTGCAGGGAACAGGAAAACCGGATGAACCCCATCCCCGGGAACCTATCCCAGCTTTCCCGGTTCGCCGCCGTTTGCCACGACAACCCACCGGTCGTAGATGGGATCGGCGGTATTCTCGAACACCCGGGTCTCCTGCTGCCGCTCGTCGGCCCATTCCCCGACGAGACGGGCTTCCTTTTCCGTCCCGACCGTGATGATCGTCTCCTGGGTCAGGACGACAAGGGCGTGGACGATCGCCTCCCACATCTCCTGGTTGAAGGAATTGATCTCGCCCAGCATGATCCCGACCCCCAGGGGAACCGGCCGGGTAAACTGTACCGCACGCGTCCCGTCGATGCACATCGTCTCAGCGGGAAGCAGCCGGCCCGACCGGAGCCCGAGCGAGAGGAGCGAGGCATCGTTGTCGTAGGAGACCGGTTTCATGCCGAGGTCCCGGAGGACCGCGGAACCGACCCCCGAGCCGCAGCAGCAGTCCAGGCAGGTCGTCCCCGGCCTGCTTCCCCAGACGGACGTGAGCAGGTTCCCGATGATCGCGTTCCGGTCCGGGTTGAGATCCGGAATCGCAGGCGTGACGGTCTCCATGATCTCCCGGGAATAGTACTCCCGGACCGCCGAGCACCAGATGTCCCGGTCCTCCTGGTACATATCCCCGCCGGTATCCTCGAACCGCTGGATGACCGCACGGGTCGGCTTCCGGTACAGGAACGACCCGGCAATCCAGCCGGACTCCTCCTCGAACGCAAGGGCCAGGGGGTCGCTCTCCTCGTCCAGGAGAAGCCTGCCCCGGTTTGCCCGGGACCCCGCAAGCCGGGCGGTAAACGTGCTGTCGGTATGATCTGCGTACGCCGGTTCGATAAACCGGACATCGTCCAGTTCCAGGATTTCTGCTGCGTTCATGGATCTCCCCCGATAATCAAGCCCTGCGGCGCGGTGATGGTCCCGTCCACCCGGGCATCCTCGTGAAGGATGAGGCTCCTTGCGACCACGTTCCCGAGGATATGGGCGCCTTTCCGGATCCGGACCGCCGCCCTGCTCTCGACCGTCCCGTGGATCGCGGTGCCGCCCTCGATGGTCACGCCGCCCCGGGCCCGCAGGCTCCCGAAGATCACGGTCTTTTCCAGGATCTCGGTCCTCCCGGACCGGATGTTCCCGTAGAGCCGGCAGCCCTTCCCGATCACGAGCGTCGAGGGCACTTTGAACTCCCGCCGCGAAAGGTGCGAGTTCCGGGGAACCATGAGCGGCATCTCTTCCGCAGGGTCCTCTTCCGCAAAGAGATCGTTTAAGATTTTCTCCACGTCCTCCTCGCGCTGGAGATGGAGGAGCGTCATGAAATAGAGGAGGAGGTACATCATCACGGGAATGGGGTTCCGGACCTCGATTCCTCCCCGGGCCTCGTACCCTTTCCCCAGGACGACATTCTCCCCGATATCGAGATCCCCGTACACGATCAGCTTCCCGAAGATCTTCACGCCTTCCCCGATGTAGGCGTCCTGCTTCGTGATAACGTCGGACCCGATCTCGCACCAGCTCCCGATCCGGATGTCCCCCTCGGCCCAGACATACTCCCGGATCTTCGTCGCCTCCCCGATGATGACCTCGTCGCCCCGGATGCCGTACTCGATCTCGCAATGGTCCCCGATGACGATGTTCCGCCCGGTCGTTATCCGGTGCTCCTGGAGCTCGGTCCCGTCCGGCAGGTAGCAGTGCAGCTGCCAGTTCTCTCCGGTTTTCATGGACAGGACCCGCCGGGAGACACGCGATATCAGGCCCCGTACTTGTGTGCCTTGTCGATGAGATCGAGGAGGATCGGCATCAGCTCGCAGCCGTGCAGCCTGGTGAGCCCCCCTTCGGCGCAGGATATCTCGTCAAACGCCGTGACCCGGTCGACCCGGACCCCCTCGCCGTGAATGACGACCGGCACCGGATCGGCGCTGTGATCCTTGATGGAACAGGGGGTGCTGTGGTCCGCACAGATGGCGAGAATGCAGTCGTCTCTCGAAAGGAGGGGCGCAATTGCCGCATCGATCTTTTCAATGAACGCCGCCTTCTTCTTTGCATGGCCGTCGTGGCCCGCCTCGTCGGCCCCCTTGATGTTCACGAGAACGAAATCCTTCCGGTCCAGCTCCCGGAGCGCCGCCGCTATCTTCCCGGCAAGGTTCGAATCCGCCGATCCGGTCGCGCCCGGTACCGGGATGTATTCGAGCCCGACCACCTTCCCGATACCGGTGATGAGGGTCGCTGCCGCTATGACGCTCCCGGTCAGTTCGTACCGCTCGGGGAACGGCTCGAACTTCCCCATCTCCCCGGCACCCCGGATGAGAACGACGTTGGCCGGGTTCTGCCCTGCCGAACGCCGCGTTTTGTTCAGCGGATGGTCGAAGAGGATCTTTGTCGACTGCCGGATGAACTCGTTGCAGACATCCGCGGTCTTTCTGTCAGCGGGTCGGTCCGTCGTGGGCACAATCGTGAGCGGGGGGACCCCTTCCTTCTTGGGATCGTTCGAGGAGACGTTGCTGCCCAGGCCGGGCCCTTTCAGGGCGAGCGCCGCCCGGTGCCCTGCACCGGACACGAACCGGAATCCGACCCCGAATGCTGACAGGTCTACACCCTGTTCGATGGCCGCACTCAGCTCCCGGGTCTCGTGGATCCGTCCTGCCCGCCGGTCGATGACCCGGTGATCCGGATCGAGCGTCGCGAAATTGGCCCGGAACCCGATCATGCCGTGCTCCATGTGGATCCCGCAGCCTTCCGCTTCCAGGGGCCCCCGGCCGGTATAGTATTCCCGGGGCGGGTACCCGAGAAGGGCGAGGTGGGCCGTATCGGACCCGGGCCGGACGCCCGGCGCAATCGTATCCATGATCCCGCATACGCCCTCTGCAGCGATCCGGTCCAGGGTGGGGGTCGCAGCCGCCTGGAGCGGGGTCTTCCCCCCCAGGTCCGGGCAGGGCCGGTCGGCAATCCCGTCAAGAACAAGGAAGAGCACTTTCCGCGCTGTCATCGGGAAAAGATGCGTGCTATAGGTTCTTATTGTTCACGGTACGGAGATCCGGAGTACCTGACGGATACCGTCATGAGTGAACCCCGGAAAGAACACCGGACCCGGTACCGGGGAATCCTAAAAAAGGGGGAGAGAGACTCAGGTCCTTACAGGTCCTGATCCCGGGACCTTCTCCTGCCGCCCTTGCGCAGGTGCAGGACGACCGCTGCAATCACGATAACGATGATGATGACAACGATGATCGGCAGCACCCAGGAAGCGTCAATCGTCAGGCCGGCCTGGGATGCCGATGCATTCTGGCCTGTGTCGGGTGTCGCCGTGGCGGTTTCGGTCACAATCTGGGTCGCGGTAGCGGTAACGGTCGCCGTGGCGGCGGTAGTTGCGGTGCCTCCTTCCGCTATCGTGAGAACTGCGGTCAGGCTCTGCCCGTCCGCCGGATTCGTTACCGTGACATTATACATCCCCGATGAGAGCAGGAACCGGACCGGGAGACTGTACTTATTGGCCGAATCCACGTCGGCATCGTACATCTTCAGAACGGTGGCTTCGCCGTACCGGCTGACATTAATCTTCACGGTATCGGTTTCAACGCCCGTTGTCCCATACACCGTGCTGTACTCCCCGGTCTCGATTGTCGTGGGGGAGAGATTCAGGGTCATTGCCGGTTTGGTGAAATAGATGATAAAATCGGAATATATACCGGGGTAATTTGCATCGGATGCCCGGATCGAGTATTTTCCCGTCGTCGGGAGCGTTCCGGTCGTCCAGGAGGTGCGCCAGATATATGACCAGCTGGAATCGCTGCCTACCGTGACCGGCTGGCCGGCGGTGTCACTCAGGTTCAGGAGCGATACGCCGTCCGACGGGAGACCGGGTCCCACGAGCCGGAGCAGGAGATTTTCCGATACATTGCTTGTCCCGGAGAGAGAGACAACATCGCCCCAGGTGAGCTGGTTATCCCCGATATGCCCGATGGCAATGGTCCCGTCCTGCCCGGAAAATGCTCCGGAGACGGCCGGGACTGCTGCCATCGCCAGCACGATACAAGCGACAAACGGAACTAGGAATCGTTTCATGTGAAGTCCATCTCTAATGAAAAGGGTGGTTTGAAGGGAATAAATGTTTTCTCAAACGATCCGCGTCGTACCGGGGTCGGAAGCTCTGCGAACCCCGGAGGTGGCAGTATCCGGAGCACGGGGAAGATGCGGGTAAAAAAGAGAATGATTCAGGAGATGACCGGCGCTTCCGCGGGCGGTTCCACCTTGGACTTGATGATCTCGACCCTGCGGACCGGGTAGACCGGTTTTACCAGCTTGAAGAGATCCTTTGCGAGTTCTCCCGATACCAGCGTGTTCACGAGCGTCGGGACGTCCCCTGCCGTGACCTGCTTGAGCGCTTCCTCGGTGATCATCCTCCGGATCTCGTGGGTCTGGGAGAGGTTTGCCCGGGAGATCGTAAAGCAGGTGACCGTGAGCCGGACTTTCCTGCCGTCCTTCGCCGTGTACGGGATCTGGCAGTCGATCCGGGAGCTGCGCCGCTTTACCATGGAGCGGAGGTAGTCCCTGCCCATCTCGTGACCCATGAACTCGGTGTACGCTGCGTCTCCTGCAACGTTCGCGATCCGGAGTTTCACCTTGATGTGCTGCTTTGCATAATCCTGGAGGAGCTCGCCGAGGGTGGTCTGGATAACCCGACCCACCACGTTTCCTGCGTCTCCCGAAATGGTGTCCCCGATGTATGCCTTGTTGAGGTTGTCGGGCGCATACACCTTGTACCAGCTCTTGGCCTTCCAGCCTTCTACTCTTCTTCCTGACTGTTTCTTCTTTGCCATCGTATCACCTAACTTGAGTTTCCGTCTTCCCGTTCGCGGGTATCCTGCACCGGGCTGACCGATGAACAGGTCTCTTCCGCGATGGTGAGATTCATCAGATAATCGTCCACTGAGGCGATGACCGACCGTACCGAAGTTCCGGTGATCCGGGTCACCACATATCCGCCATCCGCACGGGTCTCCATGCTCTGCAGGTTGTCGGGGGAGAGCGATGCCGCGATGCATGCCGGCATCCGGTGCCGCGTCCTGATCGTCCCTTCGACTGCCATCATGCGGGAACCGCCTCCCCGAACTCCTTCCTGAACCGGTCGAGGCCGGCTGCCGGGATGGTAGCGCCTGCACGCCACCGGTGGCCGCCGCCGGTTCCCCCGCAGGCAGCGGCAAGGTCGCGGACAACGCTCCCGATCTCGCTTCCGCCATGGGGCGCCCGTACCGAGATATGGCAGGACTCCCCGCGCCGTGCCAGGACCGCGATCGGCGATCCCGGGACGATATCCGCGGAGAGGACGTCTGCCGCATCGCTGGCGACATCCGGATCCTGCACCTCGTAAAAGTGCGGGGACCCTTCGAGCGGTTGTGCCGCCCGGACCGCGTGGATCACGTTGAGCCGGTGGATCCGGGTCATCTCCCAGGCATCGTCAATCGCCCGGGCGTTGCGGAGGCAGAGGGAGGCCGCAAGGCCGGTATGGCCGGACTTCCCGCAGGCGTCGACAATCGCCGCGAGCGTCCCTGCATCGTCGATCACTTCGCGTTCAAGGGTGCAGCGGTTGCCGTACAGGGATTTCAGCGAGGCGAGGGGTGCGGATTTCCCTGCCGTTAAGACCAGGAGGGAAAGGAGGACGTCCTCTTCCAGGCTGTCCTTTCCGGTGCTCATGTCGATGAGGTCGCCGCCCAGGCCCTCTTCGCCGCTGATGCCGTCGAGATACGGGTGCAGTGTCAGGTACAGCTGTTCGGGCGTATCCCGGCCGGTGAGGCGCATGCCCCGGCCCGGCGAGATGATGCCGTTTGCAACCCCTTCGTTGAAGATTTCGAGATTCGTCCCCGAAAGTTCCTGGCCGTCCCCGATGATCCCGAGCATGACGAGGCCCGCAAGGTCCCGGTTGTCGCCCAGGTGCTGGGCGACCAGGTACGCGGTGCCTGCCGCAGAGAGTTCGCGGTCGCCGTCCATCCCGTCCAGCTCGGGGTTCACGTGGAACTGCCCGGTGAACTGCGGGAGGTGGTGGTCCACGACCATGGTTCCCGGGGGAAGGTCGGCGGCGCCCGCACCGAAATCGCAGAGGAGTGCCGGAACGTCCGTGCCGATAACCGGCGGCCGGGCGCTGATCCTGAGCCGGAACCGTATGCCGGCCCGGAGCATGGCATGGCAGAGGATCGAGGCGGACGCGATGCCGTCGGCATCATGGTGGGCGTACACCTCGATATATTCCTGCCGTGCGATCTGCCCGGCGACGAGTTCAGCTGCGGACGCAATGGACATGGTATCTGAGGATCTCAGCGGGAGAGCAGGATCTCGGCGTCCTCCGGCTTGTAACTCCAGCCCTGCGGGAGTTTGCCGCTTGAGACGTAGTATTTCACGAGCCTGCGGATCTTGGATTCGGTCAGCTGGAGCTGACGCTTGTTGTGCAGGTCCTTTGTGTTCTCTGCCATGTGCTTGCGCAGGCCGAGCGCCTTTACGATCAGGTTCCTGAGGTCTTCGGGAAGATCGGCCTTGACACCCTGGGATTCCAGGATCTCGCCGATCCGCTTTCCGGTCAGGAGCTTGACGTCGGGTACGCCGTACCTGTCGCGCAGGATGAGGCCGATCTTCGCCATGGACGTCCCCTCTTTCTGAAGGTCCACGATGATCTTCTCGATGCTCTGGACATCGGTGTTCGACCATGCGGGAACTTCTTTCCGGAACGGACGGACCGAGCTGGACTTCCCTCTCCTGCGGGTATGCATTCTTGCCATTCGAACAATCCTCCAAACGACGTACGTAAGTCCAAAAAAGGGGCCAGATACTGACTCCCGTAATCCCCAGCCACAAAGGGCAGTGCCCCGTTGGGGCACGAGTCGGACTTACTTCTGCCAGCACTATTCAAAAAGTGCTGGGTTATGTTTGGCGGATGGGAGTATAAGGGTATCGATGAGATAATTCTCCATTTGAGGAACGCCCATAAAAATACCAATATTTTTAGGGGACCGGTACATAATCAGATTTTAATAAGAGGGAATTTTATGGGCTTCAAAGAGGACATCCAAACCCTGGCGATTCAAATCACTGAGAAGAAACAGTATATTGACAATGAAGAAACCACTAAAAACTCACTTATCCTTCCCTTTATTCAAATCCTCGGTTATGACATATTCAATCCCTTGGAAGTTAAACCGGAGTTTCTGGCGGATTATGAACCAAAAAAAAGTTCGAAAGTCGATTATGCAATTTTCAAAGATGATAATCCGATAATTTTTATTGAGGCTAAATCCGTAAATGAAAACCTTTCAAATTTTGATTCTCAATTAGCCTTTTATTTTAATGCGACCAGTGAAGTAAAACTGGGAATCCTCACCAATGGGGATGAATACCGGTTCTTTACCGATTTGAAAACTCCTAATCATATGGATGAGGTTCCCTTTCTTGTTCTTTCCCTTTCAAATCTGAAGGATTTAGATATCGAGAATCTCGCCCGTTTCAAAAAAGACACCTATGATCACGAAGAGTTATTCAAATTTGCAGAAGACCTGCATTATACCTCTGCACTCAATGCATCATTAAAAAACCTGTTGAAAACTCCAAATGATAAATTCATCAAGTATCTCATAAAGGATTGCGAAGACATGAAGGATTTCACCGTAACGGTAAATGTTATCGAACGGTTCAGACCGATTGTCAAGAAAGCGATCAATAATGCAATACTGGACATCGTATCGAAAGGAATTTCCGGAACGCAAGACGGAGCTCCCTCTCTGGGTAACGGTGATGCCGAAAAGACCCGTGTAAAATCCACACATGTTGAGGGAAAGGAAGCGAATGCGGATTCACTAATTGAAACGACTGACGAAGAACTCGAAGCCTATGACATAGTGAAGACTCTGCTGGAGTTCGCAGGTAAGGATATTTCAGAAATTCAATATAAGGACACAATAAACTATTTCTCAATATATAACCACTCGGTCACCAGATGGTTCATGCGGTTGGTATTGCGGGATGAAAAGAAATCATTTGCAATAAAAATGGAACCAGAAAAAGCAAAAGCGTTCCTTAAGGATTTTACTGTCGAGTCTGCCCCAGATCACCTGGGTGGGGGTGCAAGAATTTACCTGAATTCCATTGAAGATCTTAAAAAGATGCAGAGTTTGATTGTCTCTTGCTTTAACGAAGTAGCTGGAACATAATAATTTCTTTTAAGGTTATTCAATTGCGTTTTAAAAAAACAACTCTCCACATTCTCCCGCTATTTCCTCCCATGGTCCCGGTAGTACTCTTCCAGCGCCTGCTGCGTCGCATGCCAGGTATCGTTGATCTTGGTGGCATCGAGAAGGCCCTTCCGGGCCGCAAGGCTCAGGTATTCCTGCGAGTACGGGGAATGTTTCGCAAGCTCGGCGAGCGGAAGGAGGGTATATCTGTCCCCGGCAACGGCAAGGTACCGGGAGAGCGATTCGTTCACGGCCCGGGCAATGAACCGGGTGAACGGTTTCAGGTTCCCGGCATCCGCATCGCGGAGCGCCCGGTAATACTGCTGCCGGTTTTTCTGATCCAGGACAACCGGGGGATACCCGTTCTCGATCAGGTACAGGTTCCCGAGCAGCCGTCCAACACGGCCATTCCCGTCGATAAAGGGATGGATCGCAACGAACCGGTGATGGAGATATGCAGCCATCTCAATGACCGGCCGGTCCTTTCGTGCCACGCCGGCAATCAGATCGTCCATTTCGCGGATGATGTGCTGCCAGTCCGCAGGAGAACGGATTGCACCGGTGATGCGCACGTTCCGGGTCCGGTACTGTCCCGGACATTCCAGGATCCCTTTCGTGACAACCTCGTGGATCTGCTGAACCGTGACATGACTGACAGGAGCCCGTTCGCGTGCCAGCCGGACGATGAGATCGTATCCCTGCGCGTTTCCGGTCGCTTCGAGGTGTTCCCGGAGCGTTTTTCCCCCGATGGTAATGCCTTCGCTGAGTACGAGTTTCGTCTCGGAGAGGGTGAGGGTATTCCCCTCAATCGCATTGGAGTTGTAGGTATGCAGGATCCGCATCTCTTCATGCAGTCTTTCCACAAGGTCACGGGAGAAGGGGCGTAATGCGTCCAGGAGCTCGCGCTTCTTCCGGATCCATTCCATGAGATGCGAATCGGCAGGTGTCATATCGGTATCGGCAATTTTGTGACTTATCCGATATTTGTGACCGGGAAACGATAGAGCTTGGCATTGGGGATGTTCGCAACGAACCGCTATGAGCACAAAAAAGGTCTCCTGGTTACAACGGCCTGCGGCCGGGAACGTCCGGCAGGACCGGTTTTCAGGACGAGAAGACACTTTTCCCCCACCGACCCCCCTGGGAAAAAAAGGGGGATATTACCTCTGAACCTAGGGATCTGCCCGGGGGGGTCGGATGCATTTTTAGGACCGGCCCCGACTCCGCAAAACCCGGGAAAATTCTGCATACCGGTACCATCTCGCTCACCTTCTACGAGAGAGTCCCTGGACAGGATTGAACGACCCGCGTCCCGGGATACCTGCCGGAAACGATCCGCTGATTTTGCATCCGACCCCCCTCCCTATCTCCTGTCGGACCGATCGGCCCCAAGGCAGGCCGTTCCTTAACCGGGGAGATCCGTGCACCCGAACCGGCACGGACGGGAGACCAAATGCCCGTTCCCGGGAATTCCGCAAAAAGTAAAAATTAATCTCACCGAACCCCATCTCTTTTCAGAATACATGACCCGCAGCGAGTACGAGGAGCAGCTTCACGGGCTGAGCAAGGACCGCATGGAAGCCCTGGTCGACGGGATCTTCGCGTTCGCGATGACGCTCCTCGTTATCGGGCTGGACCTGCCGGACAAGGCTACGCTCGTCCAGAGCAGCGAATTCGTCTCGGCGTATCTCTGGGAGATCCTGCCGGACTTCGAGCGGTACGTCATCGCGTTCTTCATCCTGGGGGCGTTCTGGGTCGCCCACCACACCATGCACCACCGGGTCGAGATTGTCGATCGCGCCTACATCTGGCTCAACCTCGGGACGCTCTTTTTTATCACCCTCCTGCCCTTCACCACATCGTTCTCCGGGGATTTCTCCCGGGTCGCCCTTGCCTCCGTCGTCTTCAACCTGAACCTGTTCGCAATCGGCATCGGGTTCCTCCTCCAATGGGAATACGGGATAGCCAGCAGCCGGTTCAACCGGGAGAAGGCGGCGCCGCTTTTCGTCCGCGAAGGCCGGCTCCGGAACCTGATCATCCCGGGACTCTCCCTCGTCGCGACCGCCCTTGCCCTCGCGGGAAGCACCTGGTCCTCGACGGTCTATCTCCTGATACCGGTCCTTTTCGCCCTTATCCGGGTCCATGCGAGAAAGATCCGGGACGAGCAGGATTTCGGCCGGTCATCGGGATAGGGCGCGATCCCGCTTCATCCGCAGCTTCATTACACCCCGCCGCAGAATGTTCTGGGACCGGGAAACGTTTCCCGATAATCCGCTTCCGGGCGGGGAGGGCCCAGATGCCAGGTACCGTGAATTCCTTTGTTGTCCACGACCATCATGCGAGCACCCACCATTACGACCTGCGGCTGGAGCGGGACGGCGTCCTGAAGAGCTGGGCGGTGCCGAAAGGGGTTCCCGCGGATCCCGGGCAGAAACATCTTGCAGTCTCCGTCGAAGACCATCCGCTGGAATACGGGACGTTCGAAGGGACTATTCCGGAAGGTTCCTATGGCGCCGGGACGGTTGCCATTTGGGACAGCGGGACCTACGACACCCTCCGGTGGGAACCGGACCGCATCGAGATCGTTTTCAACGGAAAGCAGCTGACCGGGCACTATCTCCTGGTGAGGTTCCGGCGGGCGGGGGAGAAGGACTGGCTGATCTTCCGGGCCGGGAAACAAGACTGATTTCCGGAAAGCGGCAGTTCCCACCAATCGATCCCGGGAACCCACCCCGGATTTTCCCATTCGGGAAGAATCCGCCGGATCTCCCCGGAAAACCCGTCCGTACCTGCCCGGTTGAAGAAAATATATATAGTCAACATTCAAATGTTGACATATGTTCCTGCCAACGCATGAAAAGCAGTTCGAGTTCTGGAAGCTGCGGCGGAGCGGGCACCCCAATGTGACGATTGCCGGTCTCCTCGGCATCTCCCGGCAGGCAGTCTCCCGTGCGCTCCTTCTCATGGACGAGAAGATCGGAAGCAGCCTCCGGGAGATGGCGCAGGCGAACCAGATCGAGATACATAAAATCGATCCGGTCCGGGGCATTCTCCTGGGACGCTCGATCCCCTTTGCCACGGATGCGATCATCTTCGTCTCCGAAAAACACGGGATGCAGGTCTGGTACGAGCACGAGGGCGACTGTGCGGCATGCAGCCGGTATACCGAATGCATCGAGCTCCTCTGGGACGTTGCGGCCGAACTCGGGATCACCATCGAACGGTGCGACGATCCGACCCGGATGGCCGACGAACTCTTCAGGAAGGTGAAGGTGCTCCTATGATCCCGCAGATGGTGGATGCCATCAGGCAGCGGCTCGGCTGGTGCCCGGATGCCCAGGAATTCCGTGCCGGTGGCGGGGGTACCGTGGTACCGAAGGTCATGGCGCATTCCCCGGAACCCGCGGGAGACGCAGGGAAGCCCGGCCGGATCAGGAGGGGAACCGGTCTTGCCCTGGGAAGCATAAAACTCCTGGTCCGGAACAGGCGGCTGCTCTGGTTCTCCCTCCTGACCGGGCTCGTCATGATCTTCAGTATCGCATCGGGCATGTACCTCCTCTTTATTTCCGGAGTCCCCCTCTTCCCGGGAACCGGGTTTCTTACGGGAACCCAGGCGGTCCTGATTGCGAGGGGATCGCTCCCCTGGTTTGTCCTGACATTTCTTCTCGGGACGATCAGCTCGTTCCTCGTCTATTACCTGCTCGCCGGCCTGATCGTGTGCGTCTCAGGGATTTTCGAAGGGAGGACGGTAACCATAAGGGAAGGTCTGTCCCTTGCTGCGGACCATCTGCGGGACCTTGCCGGTTGGGCTGCCGTCGCGGCCCTCGTGGGAACGGCACTCTCGTATTACACGGACGTTTTGCAGGTGACGTTCCCGGTTCTTATCGCCACGATGGCGGCATCGATCGCGTTCTTCGTGATAACAGTGTTCGTCGTCCCCGCGATCGTGCTCGGAAAGGCGGACCTGCTATCCGCAATCCGGGAGTCGGCAGCCGTGTTCCGCAAAACGTGGGCCGAGCTCATCGTATGCTTCTGCATTTTTTTCCTGATCGCATTCCTGATATACCTCGTCTCAATAGTACCGATAGCGGCAATAGGATTTTCTCTCGGAAGTGCCATGATGATACAGGCCGTCGTCATCCTGTACATACTCGTGATGCTCGCGATCCTGTTCATCGGCTCGACCGTCGTGGGTATCGCGACCCTGGGTCTCTACACCTATGCAAAGACGGGAACCCTGGACCCGGCGTTTGACCGGGGTGCAGGGGGAGGGACACCTGCATGACCGGTACCCGAATCTCGGACATCATGCATAAGCGGCTGGGCTGGTGCCCGAAGCATGGGGCAGCCACCGTACCTTCGGGAAAAGCGGAAGCCGGGCTTATCATCCTTGCTCTCATCTGTGCAATGGTCATACCGGCAGTCGGCCTGTCCCTGCTCGTTCCTCCCACCCAGGAAGTCACGGTCTGGGCGTTCCGGATGGACGATTCCGGGGACCTGACCTTTGCCGCCCTGCTTCCGGCAACAGAAGATGCCGGCGGGAAACTCTCGTTTTCTGCGGCCGGTGCAGCCACGCCGGCCCTGCCGGCAGGGAGATACCGGCTGGTGATCGAGCATCCCGGCAGTGACGGCAGTCTCCGGCTGATGCTGGACGGGGGGAACGTGATAGCCCGCTCCCCCGGTTCCCCGGATGCGGATATCCCGGTCTTCAGACTCGTCGGTACGGGTTCACTCAGGGGGATGGATGCGTATGAGGCGCTCATGGCCGCATTCGCCCGGAACAGCCCGTTTGAAGACCTGCGCAGCCTGCCAGGTTCCTTTGGGGAAGTGACAGAACGTGAGTATATCGTTGAGTGACAATCCGGCCCGCATGAGAAGAGAGGCGAACCTGAGAATCCATGAAACAAGGCAGATCGGAGAGACGCGAATGGACACCATTGAAAGAGAAATGACCGGATATACCTGCAGAGAGGCGTTATCATGTACCTGATACGGTTTCCCGAAGGAATTCACAAATGGATGGGCTGGTGCCGGCACCCGCCGGTAGTGCGTACCGGAGGGATCGTTCTCCCCGCACCCGGAAGCAGTGCGCATTCCCCCGGGCCGGATGGCGGGGGTGCGGGGCCGGGCAGGATCGGGGCCGGGTTCCGGCTGGTTGCCGGGAGCGCAAAGACCCTCATCCGGGAGAAGCGGCTCCTCTGGTTCCCGCTCCTCGCCGGCCTCGTACTCCTGTTCCTGTTTACGGCCATGTTCCTGATCCACGTATACGCGAGTTACCCGTACGAGGCGATACCGTATCCGGCCTACCTCGCCCTGATCCTGGCATGCGAGGCGGTAACGGTGTTCTGCCTGCAGTACCTTCTCGCGGGGCTGATCCTGAGTATCCGGGGAGCGGGCACGGGCGGGACACCGACCCTCCGGGAGGCGTTCTCCCGTGCCAACCTTCACCTGCGATCCCTTGCCTGCCTATCCCTCGGGATGGCACTCGCGGCAACCGGTCTCTACCTCCTGCTCAGCCGGTACTCTGACTCCCTGTACATGGCGGTATCCGCAGCCCTGATGCAGTTCCCCTTCCAGTATATCTTCTTGCCCGAAGCGAACGGCACGGGCCCGATCACCGGCGGGTACCATGTCAGCTATGCGGCCACCTTCACGGCCAGTATCATGATCATCAACATCGTGCTGTTCATCCTCACGCTCTATCTCGTCCCGGCCCTTGTCCTGGGCAGGAAAACCCTCCGCGAATCCGCGCGGGAGTCGTTCTCCCTGATGAAAAAGACCTGGGGGGAACTCCTTGCCTGCATCCTCATCCTCGGGGGTATCCTCCTCGGGGTTTCGCTGACCTCCCTCGTCTTTTCGGCGGCACGCGGGGTTATCCTTCCGGACGGCCCGTTCTACCTGTTCTTCTGGTATCAGGGGGGATGGATGGCGGGCGCCGCCGTGTACCTGGCCGTCTGGCTGACGGTGGTGCTCATCGGATCCGCGATAGCGGCCATTGCGGCGAACACCCTCTATACCTATGCACGGACGGGCAGCATCCCGGAACTACCCGGAAGACGCACCCGTTCAGGAGAATCCGGATGACCTTCACCCTTATCGAAAAGATACATCATCGCCTTGGCTGGTGTCCCTGCAGGGGCACCCAGGTATCGCGCCCGTCGGAAACCGGAAGTCCGGAGATACCGGAAGAATCCCCCGTACGAACCGCGGGGTCCCCGGACCAGCGCACAACGAAGAAACGGGCCGGGAAAATTCCGGAGTCCGTTCTAACGGGGACCGCCATCCTTATCCTCTTCCTGACCCTCTTTTTCGGCGGGAACTGGTGGTGGCCGGTACTCGCTCTCGGAGCGGCCGCAGTATTCCTGATCCTGATCCATTCCGGCAGGATCGAACGGGCAACGGGGGAACCGGATGTATCTGAATGAGTTCATCAGGAAACGGATCGGCTGGTGCCCGGATTCCCGTGCAGCGGTCCACCGGGCACAGGCTGCCCGGAATTCCGGAAAGCAGCCGGTCGTTCCGGCAACGCGGCCGGCAGGAAACGACCGGCAGGGCAGCTCCTGGGACCGGTGGTACGAGCACACGCAGACGGGAACCGTCCAGATCCTGGCCTCGGTTGCGGCGATAGCCGTCATCCTCACCGGCGGGTACTTCATCGGGATGTACTGGTTCCTTCCCGTGGCTGCGATCGTTCTCCTCGCGTCCGCCCTCGTGTTCGGGACCCTGACCGTCTCGGTCTGCGACGACGCCCTCCGCATCCGGTTCGGGCCCGTCGGCCTCATACGGAAATCCTGGCCGGCTCGCGATATCGCATCGGTTTCTCCCGTTCAGAACCCCTGGTATTACGGCTGGGGAATCCGGCCGACCCCCACAGGAACACTCTATACTATCGCAGGAACGCAAGGTATCGAGGTCCGGATGCTGGACGGGAAGACGTTCCGGATCGGGACCGACGAACCGGAAGTGCTCCGCGAAGCCATCGAGTTATCCCGGGCAGCAGCGGGTCATCTGCCATCAGGACGAAGGGGAGAACCATGACGATCAGCATTTCAGAGACTATCAGGAAACACCTCGGATGGTGCCCGAACGCACGCACGATCCGGACGAAAAGCGGGTCCGGGGCAGACGGCAGCCTCCGGGCGGGAACCGTCTCCGCCGGAAGTTCCGGGCCAGCCGGCATCGCCAGCGGGCGACCCGGGGACTGGTGGTACGAGCATACGCAGCGGGGAGCGCTCATCATCGGGTCGGTCTCGATTGTGGCGATAATCATCCTCGCAACCATGTACTTCTTCGGGATCGTCTGGGTCGCCGCGCTCGTCCTCGGCATCATGATCTTCATCCTTGCGATCATGTCCACCCTGACCGTCTCGGTCTGCGATGGCACCCTCCAAATCCGGTACGGGCCGGTCGGGCTCATCCGGAAGCGCTGGCCGGTAACGGATATCGCCTCGGTCACTGCCGTCACCAACCCCTGGTACTATGGCTGGGGGATCCGCGTCACCCCGCACGGAACCCTCTACAACATCTCCGGGTACGGGGCGGTCGAGATCCGGATGCTGGACGGAAAGACGTTCCGGATCGGGACCGACGAACCGGAAGCCCTCGGGAAAGCTATCGAATCCTCCCGGGCCATGGGATCCGGCCCCCGGGTCGGGGACCGGTGAGCTGCAGTGACCGCCGGCCCGGCAGAAACGATCCGGAAGACCCCTGGCTGGTGCCCGGACCGGGAATTTGCCCTGCGGTACGGGGAACCGGGCTGTCCGGGCATGCGTGATGAGAGAGGTTCCCCCGTTCCCGAAGGAGGGGGGCGGGGTTCCACCGGCGGAACCTGGAGAAACGCGGTCCCGGCCCTCTCGGATATGTGCCTGCTGGCCCTGATCGCGGCACTCCAGATCATCGTTCTTTATCCCATCGGCCGACTGAACGGGAACGATGGATACTCCCTGATCGTCCCTGCAGGGTCCCTGGTATTCTGGCTCCTGATCGTTATCCTGGCATATACCCGGAGACCCCTGGATTTCGGTACAAGAAAACTGCTTATCGGGTGCGTTCTCAGTAGTGCACTGATACTGGAAATCATCGTTCATCTCATCTGAAGGGGATACCTCCATGGAACAGAAAAGGGAACCATCTTCCCGGAAAGACCGGATGGCCGGGGCCCCGTACGTCCACGGCTATTCTTCCCGGGAATCGGAACGGCTGCTCGACCAGGGCCGGACCCTGACGGAACTCCTGCACCACGATACCTGTTTCCCGGAGGGGAGCCGGGTGCTGGAAGCGGGATGCGGGGTCGGGGCCCAGACCGTGACGCTCGCCTCCCGGAGCCCGGGTGCGCAGTTCACCTGCATCGACTGCTCGGACGCGTCCCTTGCCGAAGCGGAAGCGCGGGTCCGGGCCGCAGGGCTCGCGAACGCGGAGTTCCGGAAAGCGGATATCTTCCGGCTCCCGTTCAGTCCGGAGAGTTTCGACCATGTCTTTGTCTGCTTCGTGCTCGAACACCTCCGGAACCCTGATGAAGCGCTCCGGAGCCTCATGACCGTCCTGAAACCCGGGGGAACCATCACGGTCATCGAAGGCGATCACGGCTCTGCGTTCTTCCACCCGGACAGCCCCTCTGCCCGGCGGGCCATCGGTTGCCTCGTTACGCTCCAGGAAGAAGCAGGCGGAAACTCCCTGATAGGCAGGGAGATCTATCCCCTGCTGACGGGCGCGGGCTTCTCCCGGATCTCGGTCTCGCCCCGGATGGTGTATGTCGACTCGTCCCGGCCGGATCTCGTCGAGGGGTTCACGAAGCAGACCTTCACGGCCATGGTGGAAGGCGTACGGGACGCCGCTGTCCGGAGCGGCCTCATCTCCGAAGCGGACTGGGACCGGGGAATCGCCGCCCTGTACCGGACCGCGGAACCGGACGGGGTCTTCTGTTACACGTTCTTCAAGGGGACCGGGGTAAAGGAAGGGTCCGTGGGATCGCCATGAAAATCTCCGTCATCCTTGCCCATCCCCGGCCGGGAAGTTTCAACCATGCGATAGCCGATACCGCTGCCGCCGCCCTTGCGGCGAACGGTTACACGGTCCTCTTTCACGACCTGTACGCGGAGCGGTTCGATCCCGTCCTCCCGGATGCGGAGATCGCACGGGATGCAGAGGTGGACCCGGCCATTGCGCAGCACTCTCGGGAGATCGCGGAGGCGGACGGGATCATCATCGTGCATCCCAACTGGTGGGGCCAGCCGCCCGCAATCCTGAAAGGCTGGGTCGACCGGGTCATCCGGCCCGGGACCGCGTACCGGTTCCGGGAGGGCGACACCGGAGAAGGCGTTCCGATCGGGCTGCTCCGGGCGCAGGCGGCGATAGTCTTCAACACCGGAAACACGCCGCTTTCGCGGGAGAACGAAGTGTTCGGCGACCCGCTGGAAAATCTCTGGAAAACCTGTATCTTCTCCTTCTGCGGGGTCCCGCGGTTCCACCGCCGGCTGTTCACGGTTGTCGTGACCAGCACGGAAGAAGAGCGCAGAGCCTGGCTCCGGAACGTCCGGGACACCGTGAACGCGGTCTTCCCGGCATGAACCGCCGGCCCGGCCGTCCCCGTCCTCAGGCCGCCAGAACGGTCGGATTCCGTGCCGTTTTCGGGTTCAGCGGAAATCCGTGGATTCTCCCGTAGGTCCGGACAGCAATCCTTTTGGATTAGCGCGATCCCTATTAGACCAGAGAGCCGGTATCCGGTGATCGCAGGGGAGACGTGACATGGCAAAAATCCTGATAATTGAAGATTCTTCCTTCCAGCGCAGGATCGTATCCGGGATACTTTCCGGGGAAGGCCACGAGGTCGTTGCCGCCGAGAACGGGAGGGAGGGGCTCGACCGTGCGGAGCAGCTGCGGCCGGATCTCATCATCTCGGACCTTCTGATGCCGGAGTTCAACGGTTTTGAGGTCCTCGAAGCTATCAGGGCGAAGAACCTCAACATCCCGGTTATCGTCCTTACCTCCGATATCCAGAAAACCACCGAAAGCCGCTGCAGGAACCTGGGGGCCCGCGCCGTCCTGAACAAACCGGTAAACCAGGAACAGCTCATTGCGGCGGTCCGGGATGCAATCGGGGTCCCCTGATCGCCATGATACTGGACGCGGAATCCCGGGACGCCATCACCGAGATGATCAATATCGGGGTGGGGAAAGCTGCGGGCCTTCTCAACGAGATCACCGGTTCCAATATCCAGCTCCGTGTCCCGGAGATCCACCTGGTCCCGTTCCGGGAACTCGCGGACGTGAATAAAACCATCCTGGGAACCGATGTCCTCTCGACCGTCATGCAGGAATTCGAGGGGCATTTTTCCGGGGTGACGGCGCTCGTTTTCCCGCCCGATAGCGCCCTGTCCCTCATCCGGCTCCTCTCGGGCGAGGGAGGGGAACGTGCGGACCTGGACGCGGTTGAGGTCGAGACACTCAAGGAGGTGGGAAACATCATCATCAATGCGGTGATGGGTTCCATTTCAAATATCCTTGCCGAGCACCTGGTATTCTCCCTCCCGGTCTATTACGAAGGGAAACTGAGCGCCATCGCCACGGAGCGGCGGGCGGCGGGCGGGGGGGACGACTGGGTCGTTATTGCACGGACCCAGTTCCTGATAGAATCCATGCAGATCGAAGGGACCATCCTGCTCGTCCTTGAAGTGGGATCCCTGGAACGCCTGGTAGCGAGTATCCGGAGAACCCATGCCTAGCTGACCGGGAATTCCCCGGGTGGTCTCATGATCAGCACGGAATGCCTCTCTCTCCTTGACCTGCTCCCTGCCGGGATCGTCATCCTCGACCGGGAGTTCTCCATACGCTTCTGGAACCGCCGGCTGGAAGAATGGACCGGTATCCGGAAGGAGAACGTTACCGGAACAAATCTCCTCGCCGAATTCCCCACGCTCGACCAGCCTTCGGTCACCGCCCGGTTCCCCCAGGTCTTCCTGGGGGAGACCCCGGTCTATTTCTCATCGAAGTTCCACCCGGACCTCATCCCGTGCAGCCTTCCCGACGGAACCTTCCGGGTCCAGAAAGGATCGGTGCTCCCGGTCCGGCTGGAGGGCGAGATCCACGCGATGCTGGTCATAGAAGACGTCACCGATCTCACCCGGCAGGTCACCGGGTTCCGGAAGATGCGGGACCTCGCCCGGCAGGAGCTGGCAGAGCGGAAGAGAGCTGAGGATGCCCTCCGGGTTGCAAACGCCAAGCTGAGCCTCTTTTCCGACATCACCATCCAGGACATCAGGAACCAGCTCACCGCCGCCCGGGGCTTCAACTACCTGATCGGCCATTCCCTTGAGGATGTCGTGGGGATCCGGTCCGTTGCAGGAAATATCGACCGGCAGCTCGGGGTCATCGAGAAATACGTCTCCCTGATGCTAGACTTCGAACAGCTGGGAAAAGAGCCTCCCCGGTGGTACGCGGTTCCGGAGGTTATCTACCACGCAAAGGTGCAGGCGCAGTTCTTCCAGGTGAGCCTGGGTCCCGGCATCGCGGGACTGGAGATCTACTCCCCGCCGCTCCTCGACCGGATCGTTGCCAACCTCTTCGAGAACGCCCGCCAGCACGGAAAACCCGATGCAACGGTGAGGATCTCGTTCCGGCCGGGTCAGGATGAGGGGATCCTCATCGTTGAGGATGACGGCGTGGGGGTGCCCCCCGAGGAAAAGGAGCTGATCTTCGGGAAAGGTCTCGGGACGAAGACCCGGCTCGGCCTGTACCATACCCGGGAGATCCTTGCGATCACCGGGATCTCCATCCGCGAGACGGGAGAGGCAGGAACGGGGGCACGGTTCGAGATCGTAGTCCCGGACGGGGAATACCGGGTGCAGCCCGGAGTACAACCGAAAGGCCGGTAACGAAGGGAAACCCTCCCGCAGGAACGATGCAGGGGGGAATCCCTGCCGGGTTCCTTTTCCCACCAGCAGGTTTTTCCTCTCCCGGCCCGAGGTTCCCTCAGATACGATGACAGACTTTGCCGAATGCATCCGGTTCGCAAACGAGAACCCGGTCACGTACCTTGCCACGGTCGAGGGGGACCAGCCCCGGGTCAGGGCGTTTGCCATGTGGTTCGCCGATCCAACCGGGTTCTATTACCATACGGGGACCCCGAAGAATGTCTGCAGCCAGCTGCAGAAGAACCCGAAGGTCGAACTCTGTTTCTATAAACCGGGCGATGCCGCAGGAACGATGCTCCGTGTCGCCGGGAAAGCCGAATTCCTGGACGACCCTGACCTCCTCGGGCGGCTGTTCCGGGACCGGCCCTGGGTCCAGGACATCCTGAAAAATGCCCCGGCCGGCGGAAAACTGGCGATATTCCGGATCGCCCACAGGGAGGCCTGGTTCTGGACGATGGCTGATAACATGCGGGAACCGCAGATTCCCCGCGTGAAGTTCTGATTTTTCGGAAATCCTGTCCCGGTCTTCACCGGTGGACCGGGACGGTTCCCGCTTTTTCACACCGTCTGACCGCTGACCGCAGGAAACGGGCATGATCGGCCGTGCCGGGTTCACCCGGGTACCGGAGGGCGGGGCCGGCAGGTCCCGGCATACCGGGTCCGGGTGCAGCCTTCGGCCTGCAGGCACCTTCCGGGAATACCTGACTATATCTGGCCGGATAACGAATACCGGATCGGATTATGGATTTCGTAACCATCACCGGCTGCATTGCCGGCACCCTCACGACGGCATCTTTTCTTCCCCAGGTTCTCCGGAGCTGGAAGCTCCGGGAGACCCGCGACCTCTCCCTCGCCATGCTCGTCATGTTCGCGATCGGCGTCTTCCTCTGGACCATCTATGGCGTCTGGGTGAATTCCCTCCCGGTCATCGCCGCAAACGCCGTCACCCTCGTCCTCATCGCCGTCCTCCTGTACCTCAAGGCGGTATACCACTGATCCGGGAAGAACGGGGCAGCCGGAACCGGTGTACAGGTACTACCGGAAAAAAACCTGCGAAGAAGAGGAGCTAGGATCAGTTCTGGATATGCACGAGGCATCCGGCTATCTTGTCATGCAGCCCCTGTTTCCGGCAGGTGAACCCGATCATGATGAACCCGATGCAGAAGACCAGGAGCGAGACGAATTTTGAGAAATGCCGCAGGGTCGCCCTTGCAAAGCTGATCTTCTCCCCGTTCATGTCCGTGACCACCAGACGGAGCGCCATCTTGCCGAGCGTCGCCTGATTGCGGGTGACCTCGAGCCCCGCGTAGTAGAGCCAGGGGATGATGAGGACCAGGATCGCGACCGCGGTGAATATCGGAACGAGCGTCTGGCTCAGGCTCCCGGAACCGAACGCCGTTGAAACCGGTGTTCCCTTGATCACCTGGAAAACCTTTCCGAGGGTCCCCGAAAGCCCGAAGATCCCTACTGCAAACACCTCGATGAGCAGGATGAAGATGAGGTCGATTAAAAATGCGAGCAGCCTGCGCCAGAACCCCCCGTACCTCCGGTAATACACGCCGCCCTCCGGATCGTTCCTCTTCCGTGACCGTTCTTGGAACCGGAGTTCCGCCCCGCACCACTGGCAGAATTTCCCCGATGCATCCGTATTCCTCCTGCATTCCGGACAGATCATGGCGGCGTTTCCTCACCTGATATTCATCCGGGGTGAACTTCAATGTAACTGTTCGGAAGAGGCCGGGCCCGGCAGGTGCCGGAAGATGCCCCGGCCCGTCACCTGCAAAAGCCTGTTATAGGCCAGCACCCGATTGATGATACATGAACTACCGGATAGCAGCATTCATCACGTTCTGTGTCGTTGCCCTGGTGTTTTCCGCCGGCTGCACCCAGCAGCAGGCATCTGTCGCAACTCCCACGCCGACCCCGGTTCCTGCGGAAACAACCCCGGCTGCCGCGGAACAGACCGCCGTACCGACCGTCGCCTCCACCCCGGAGATCCTGACCGTCATCCCCTCGGAGCGGGCGGTTGACTTTACCCTTGAGAAAGACCGGGTGTACGGGACGATCACCCTCTCCTTCACGGGAGGGCCCGGCCAGATCTATGTCAAGAATGTCTGGATGAACGTGACCCGTTCCGATGGCGAGGAGGTATCGGGCGTCATGAAGTTCTCGGGGTCCCAGATCGGGAAAGGAGATACCCTGGAGCTGAAGGGGACGCACGGTACGGATAAAGTCCAGGCTTTTGTCACCATATCGGGCGTCACGTACAAGATCAAGGACGAGACCCTGGGCGGCCAGGAACTCTACAAGTCCTGAAGGACCAGAGCTCCCCCCCTCTTTTCCCATCCCGTTTTCCGTTCCCCCGGGTTACGACCCGTGGATCCGGTCCCTGACCCGTTCTGCATATTTCCCGGTTGCGATGATGACCAGGACGAGAAGCGCCCCGACAAGCGCCAGGACCAGCCAGTTTTCGGGGGCATCCGATCCGATCGCGAGCCGTGCGATCAGGTTCAGGGGATTCGAAGGCACCGCGAGGATAAAGAGGACGACGACCACGAGCGCCGTCGAGAAGATGAACTGGGCCGCGGTCCGCTCCCGGTAGTGGAGGGCCGTGAGGGCCCCGAGGAGCGTCAGGATGGCGGACGCCAGGGTGACATGCAGGAGGATAAGGGGCACGTTCGCTATCGCTATCCGGTTCAGCATCAGAAGCCCCAGCCAGAGCGCCGCCTGGAGCGGGACCAGGAGCTCGCACGCCAGGATCTTCCCCCAGACGATATCGGTGAAGGCGACCGGGGCGGATACCAGGGTTTCGAGCGTATCGTGCTGGTACTCCTCGGTGATGAGATCGATCACGAGCGCTGCCGAGATGAACGCAGGCATGAAGACCAGGAGCGGGATGAGGAGCCCGTACACGAACTCGTAGAAGTTCGTACCCCCGCCGGTCCGGGAACCCGGGATGGACATCGGGAGCGGCTCCTCAGTCAGCCGTTCCGACCGTACCTTCCGGAGATCCGTCTCGTACCGGGTGAACGCGTCTTTCAGCCGGACCTCCACGATGGCGCTCTGCAGGTCGTTCTGGAGCGTGTACAGCGTGACGACCACCGGCTCCTCCGCATCCGGAGCCGTGTCCGGCACGTAGACGACCGCCGCGAGTTTACGCTCCCTGAGTGCCTGGACTGCGGTCGAGAGGTCCATCCGGTGCAGGGTGAAATCCCTGCTGTTCTCAAAATACGCGGCGAGCCCCGACTCGTTGTTCCCCGCATACCCGATCCCGTACCGGTACCCGGAATACTGGCTCATCGCCGCCGGGTCGTACATCGAGGTGAGCCCGACCATCAGGAACGAGGAGAACATCGCGACAAAGAGCTGGAGCAGGATCGCAAGGAGGATGGTCTTCTCGTGCCCGAGCCCCCGGAGCTCTTTTTTCATGATCAGGCCCACGTGCCGTGCGTTCATTGCAGCCACCCCAGGATGAGGACCAGGTTATAGAGGCAATGCACCGCTGTTGCTAGAACGAGGCCGGGAACAAACCCGCGTCTTCCCCACGCTTTCAGGCAGGCTCCCACGATAAGAACCCCGACAACGTGGAGCAGGAACGGCATCCAGAGCACCTGGAGGCTGGTGAAGAGGATGCTCCCGAATACCGATTCCGCGATCTGGGCGAGGGTGACGAGCAGGAGGAGTTTCTCCGCGACAAGGAACCCGAGCGCCGTCAGCGCGGCTCCCAGGACGAGGTTCCGCCAGGTCAGCCAGCCGGGGCTGCGCACGAAGAGGGCATAGATCCCGAGCGATTTCGCGAGCTCCTCGACAAACGCCGCCGCACCGATGAGCAGGACGAGGGAGTACGGCATGGGCAGGTTGAAGAAGAGCACGAGGAGCATCATCTGGACCATGAAGACGAAGGGGATCATGAGCGCCCCGAGGAGGAAGAGCCCGAGCCAGGGCATCTTCTCCGGAATGGCGGATGCGATGAATTCCCGGATCCGGGTGAGGAACCCGTGTTCCGAGAAGAGCCGCTCTTCGGTAAAGTTCCGGATGCAGACCCAGAAGATGACGGCGCTCGTGAGCCAGAAGAGGGCGGTGGAGTACACGAAGTCCATCGCGGTGAAGCCGGTCCCCTGCAGCGTGAGCACGATCAGGGTCAGCGGGGAGATGAGCGCGATCACATGCACGTTGGCAAAGATGCTCGGGAAGAAGAGGTACGATGTCGCGATGGTCGAGAAGAATATGGAGACAAAGGAGAGTTCCTTGAAGCTCCGGGAGATCATCCCGATGAAGAGGGCGCTTGCCAAAAAGAAGAGGATGACCGGGATCAGGGGCAGGAGGATGACGGGGTCCGCCTGCATCCACAGCGTGAGCACCCCGGCAATCGCCAGCATCCCCAGGAAATAGGGAAGGATCTTACCTGCGATGATCGCCGTCTTTGGGACCGGCATGCTGAGCAGGATCTCCCCCCTGCGCTCGATCCGCTCGTTCATGACGCTCATCATGCAGAACTGGGAGGTGAAGTACATCGGGAAGATGAAGACGAAGATCAGGATAATCGTGTCAAAGGGCAGGGGCGGGGAGAGCTGGGACGGCGTCCTGATGGTGGTTGCCGTCGCCGCGGCGCTGCTCTTCTGGCCGAGGATGCCCGCATAGCGCGAGACCTGAGTGTTCTCGGTCGCCGATTTCTGGAGGCTGGCCCGGAGGTCCTCCTGGCTGACGGCCGACGTCGGTTCCGGGATCGCGACCTCCTCGACGGCACCCTCAGGGACCGGGGGGTTCTCATCCGGTTTCGCGGAGATGTACTGCCCGCTCTGGGTCGCGGAGAAACTGAGCTCGCTCTTCACGTCCTGGACATCGATCCAGAGCGGGTAGGCAGCATAGAGGTCTTCCTGCTCCGCATATACGATCGTCACGTACCGGCTGTAATCCTGCCGGAGGGTGCTGGTCGCCGCCCTGCTCCGGTCGTTCCAGAGGTTGTAGGCCCGTCCGTTGATGATGATGAGATCGAACGAATTCCGGTTTGCCGAAAGCGTCTGGTAATCGGTGACCACGACATCGAACCGGGGGTCACCCGCGAATATGGACGCGGTATCCGCCCGGTCGACCCCGATCCGGTACATCCCGTCCTGGAGGTGCATCCCGCTCTGCGCAGCAAACCCCGTCACGATCACGAGCAGGATGAAGAGGACGGCGGCAAGCGGAAGGACGCTCCGGGTCATCGCACCGGAAGACCTCCGGACTTCCCACGCTGCAATCGTGAGAATACTCCTGAAGGGGTTCATGGGAACGTCCGCCTGCCGCCTGCCGCCCGGGCTACTTGCTCGAATCAATCGATTGATATCTCATCATAGCGGTTAGTATAATTTATACCTGTAGATCGGGAACGGGAGACGTCCATGATAGAGGCCCGCGAGATTGTCAAGCGATACAACGGTTTCACCGCCCTCGACGGTGTCAGCTTTGAGTTCGGGGACGCGGGGATATTCGGTATCATCGGGCATAACGGTGCAGGCAAGACCACGCTCCTCAAGATAATCTCCGGCCTGATCACCCCCACGTCCGGATCGCTCGCCGTGAACGGGATCGATGTCGCGAAAGACCCGATCACCCTCAAGCGGATGCTCGGCTACCTCCCCGAGGAGTCCCGGCTCTACGACACGATGACGGTCGAAGGGTACCTCACGTTCTTCGGCGAACTGTACGGCCTGTCCCGGGCGGACATCCGGACACGGTCCGACGAGCTCCTGGGAGCCCTTGCCCTGGAGGCGGGCGGGAAGAAACTGGGAGAACTCTCGAAAGGGATGCGCAGGAAAGTCGCGATAGCCCGGTCCCTCATCCACGACCCGTCCCTTCTCGTGTACGATGAAGCTACCTCGGGCCTCGATCCCATGACCTCCCGGTTCATCACCGAATACCTCCGGACCCTCCGGAACGAGCAGAAGACCATCGTCATCTCGGCCCATAACCTGTACCAGGTCGAGGCCATCTGCGACCGGGTGATGATCCTGCGCAGGGGGAAGGTCGTTGCCCTCGGGAGCATGCACGAACTCCGGGAGATGTTCGGTTCGATCTCGTACTCGATCTTCTTCACGACAGCGGATCCGGCACGGATAGATTCCTCGCTCCCGTACACGCTTGCCGACGGGATCTGCCGGGCAAGCGCCCGGGACATCGACGAGCTCAACCGCTACACCCGCTCCATCGCGGACTCAGGGGGCGTGGTGGAACGGATCGAGTCCCATTATCCCACGCTCGAAGAGATGCTCGTGAAGATCGGGCAGTGAGCTCCCATACAGGCCGGTAGGTCGCCGGCCCGTCTTTTTTTCCGCTGTTCCGGTTACGGAACCGGCACTACTATTCTTTACATTTTGTTCATTCAGATGGTAGTTTAGTAATTAATAAATAACTAAATGTCTAATATACTTTACATATACTGCGGGGAATCCTCCGGGAAAGCCCCTCCGGTGATAAAGGCATGAGACCACGTTCCCTGTACCCGGCTGCGCTCCTCATCGCAGCCCTTCTCATCGTTCCCGCCGTGGCGGAAGATACCAACGCGACAACGGTGGAGACAACTGCAACCGCGACTGCAACCGCTACCGAGACGACTGCCACGGCAACGGCGACTGCGACCGCGACAACGGTCAGCGCACCGGCTGCAAATTTCTACATGAACATAACGGACGGGACCGTGCCGTTATCGGTGCAGTTCACCGATTCGTCCACGAATTCCCCGACCGCCTGGTACTGGGATTTCGGCGACGGGAACACCAGCACCTCCCAGAGCCCGGTTCATACCTACGAGGTCAACGGTACGTTCACGGTCTCCCTCACCGCGACTAATGCCGGGGGAAGCGATACCTACTCGTTGGCGAGTGTGATTTCCGTGGCCGCCAACGATACCGATACCACTTCTACGACCGTCACGGAACCGGTCGCGGCATTTACCGTGAACGTGACATCCGGAACGGAGCCCCTCTCCGTCCAGTTCACGGACGATTCCACGAACACGCCGACATCCTGGTACTGGCTCTTCGGCGACGGGGAGTATGATGCGGTGAACCAGTCCCCCAACCATACGTACACCTCTTCCGGTACCTTCACGGTGACGTTCACCGCCACGAACGACGCGGGGAGCAACACGACGACCGGAACCATCACGGTAACCGCAGCAACGGCAACCGAGACGACGGCAACCACGGCTGCAACAACGGTCGCGACAACAGTAGCCACGGCAAAACAGGTCACCACGGTCGCAACATCTTCCGTGGCAAAATCATCCACCCAGTCGGCTTCGGATTTCCTTGCTGAACAGAAAGCCGCCCGGGAAGCTGCCGATGCCCAGGCGGCTGCAACGGAAGAGTCCCCCCTTCCCCCGGTACTTGTCCTGGGCGCCCTCGCAACCGGATCGGTACTTGCAGCGATGAAACGAACATAACGGATACCCTTTTTTCCCGGCTTTTTTTGCTCGTTTCCTCCGGTTTCTCCGCCAGCTTTAACATTCCCTGCGCGAACCTCATGAACAGAGAGCAGGCCGGATGCAACAGGCCGGAGTCCGGTAGATCGGTATGGATCTGAAAAACCCCACGAACCCTGAACCCCCGTCGGCGACCGCAGGCCCGGTGAACTTCTGCATTCTCCTCAGGCAGGACGGTCAGATCGATCGGATCACGGACCGGACGTTCGAAGAGCTGGTGCTTGCGGCAGGAGGGGCGGAGATTGCCTGGATCAACTGGGTGGCCGAAGAGAGCGAGGAGGGGTTCCGGAACCTGGCGGCTGCCGGAGGCTTCTCCAAGATCCCCATACCGAAACTGTTCGGGGGGTTCTATTCCGCGTACGAGGACATGGACACCGAACTCGGGATCATGCTTCCCGCGGTCACGATGAAGAACGGGAAGATGTCCGTCCACCCGCTCGTCATCCTCCTGCGGGACAACCTCATCCTGACCAGCCACGGGCAGGAAGTCACCCGTCTCCAGCGGTTTGCCAGGTACGCCTCCCCCTTCCTGAAACGGATCGTCGCCGAGTCGGATATCGACAAACGCACCCTCCTCCTCGAACGGATTATCGACGAGAACAACGACCGGAATTTCGAATACCTGCGGGAGATCGAGCTGCACGGGGATGCGATCAGCAAGTCGCTGATCGAGGAGAAGGTGAGCAGGAAGAAAGTCGCCCATAACATTTATCGGATGAAGCATGTCCTGATCAGTTACCTCAACGTTCTCTGGGCGACGAAGGATGTCGTGGACTCCCTCCGGTACGGGGATTCGGACCTGATCACGAACGACGAACGGCTGCTGGGACGGATCGGGATGCTTTCCGACGATATCGACCGGCATATCGAGCTCTCGGAGCAGATGTCGAACGTCCTTGCTTCAGGCCTTGAAGTGATGCAGAGCATCTACAACAACCAGCTCCAGAGCCTGAACAACCGGTTCGCCCTGGTCACCGCGTACCTCACGGTGCTGGGCACCGCTTTCTTGGTCCCGAACACGATTGCAACGATCGCAGGGAGCGGGATCATGGGGGGAAAGATGGCGGCCCAGTGGTGGTACGTGCCGCTCCTGGCACTCTCCACGGTTATCGCAACCCTGAGCTCGTTCCTCTGGGTGCTGCATGTCTGGAAGAAGAAAGAGGAGGAGGAGGACTGACCCCCCGCTCCCTGCACCGGGCGGGGACCAAAGCCCCCTTCCCCGACCAAAAACACGATAACCCTCCGGCAGAAACACTTTCTTAATGAACCCTAGTATGAAAACATTCGCCCCCCACGGAATGGCCGGCTACCAGGACGCACTCCCGGGGATCCGGAAAAAGACCCTGGTCTGGGGCCGGACCACGCTCATGACGGAATTCCTGCTCGCCGCGGGTTCCGTCCTCCCTGCCCACAGCCATCCCCACGAGCAGACCGGCTACCTGGTCCGGGGCCACATGACCCTCTCGATCGGCGAGGACAGTTTCGATGTCGTCCCCGGGGACAGCTGGAATATTCCCTCATCGGTCGAACACCGGGCCGAGATCCACGAGGACTCGGTCGCGATCGAAGTGTTCAGCCCGGTACGGGAAGATTATCTCCCCTTATAATCCCGGGTTCTCCCGCAGCACCTGCCGGGCTGCCCGGACCCCTTTTCAGCCGGCCCCACGGAATCCGGACATTTCCCCGGCCATCATTTTATAAAGCAAGAGAAATAATCTGTCGCTGATATGCGGGACCCGGATCAGGCGCTGAGCGGGATCCTCGAAGAGAGCCTGCTGATACTTTTTGTCATAGCGATGGCCGTGATCCTCGGCTTCCTGGTCTTCGGACTGGTCGTCCCGCTCCACCGGACCGCATACGTTATGCCGGAATTCCGGATGATCGGTTCCTCCGGAAACCTTTCGATAGCGGTACTGCATGGAGCGGGAGACGAGGTATACCTGAGCAATATCACGCCGGTCACCCACCGGGTGGCGTTCCTGGTCGACACCCCGTCCGGTTCCTTCACCGTGGTTCCGGATGCTTCCGCCGCGGCATTCGGGCCGGGGGACACCCTGTACCTCTATTATACGGGAACGGGATTTGCCGCCACGAAAGATCCGGCCTCCGCGGCGGGACACGCCTTCCCCTTCTCCCGGGTCACGGTCCGGCTCATCGATCCGATAGCAGACATCCTGATCTTCAAGACCGATCTCTCCCCGCCGCTTTCCGAAGGTGCGACAGGCACGGCCAGCCCGACACCGACAGTGACCGCGACACCCACGCCGGTCCTTCCGGGCGTGACCGTGAGCTGGTCCCCGAGCGGCCTGGGTTCGGCTGCCGTTTCACCGGGCGGGACGCTCACGAACCCTGCAACGGTCAGCGTTGCGAGCGGGTCGTCGCTGACGTTCACGTTCACCCCCCAGCGGCATAAAGCGGTCCTTTCCCTGACGCTGGACGGTGCGACCGTTTATTCCGGAACGCAGGTGAATACGACCATCTCCTATACGGTCGCGAACATTACCACGGGACACACCCTTGCGGCAAAGTTCGGCTGATGAGGTTCCGCAAGGGCCGGCCCGGAAAAGGATCAGCCGGGAATGCGCCCGGGTCCGGAAATCCCTGCGAACCAGGGCTCCGGATCGACAATAAGGAAAAGCGTTCATCCGGGACCGGACCGCCGGAACCGGCTGAATGAGACGCTGCCCGGCCCGGGGGATGAACTGATGCGATTACTGGCAGCAGGCGCCGGGTCCCTGGCGGGACCGGACGCGGGGTATTGCATGACAGGGTACCGGCGGGTTTCCGGGTTCACCCCTCTCTGACCGCACCGGTTTCCGCCTCATCCATGAGATGATGGAGGTGTTCGTCCAGGTTCCTCAGGTGGCTGGTGAGCTCTTCGAGATCCCGGCCCACATGCTCGATATCTGCATGGACATGCTTCAGTTCTTCCTTGATATGCTGCACGAGTTCGTTACTCAGGGTATAACCTCCGTTCTGTGGATGCGATGGGCGGAACCTTCCTCCTGCCGCCCCACCGCAGATCCCGGGTATCATGTTTGGCAGGCATCAACCGTTCCCGAAGAATATTCGGAATACCGGCGCCTGCCTTCACTTCCCGGATTACCGGGACGGGAGCCGGGCCGGGAGGGATTTCGCGGAAAAGAGAACGTCCGGCAGCTGCCGGTTCACCGGGTAAGGGGGTGTCCCGCCACGGGAACCTGACCTTCCCTCAGGCGGTCCGCCCTGCAGAACTGTGCAAAATCTTCCGACAGGAGAACCCGGGCCCGGGGGGTCCGGAGGAACTCCACGTACCTCCGGATCTGTTCCACGGTCTCCTTGCTGAGCTCGTGCTCGATGATACAGGCATCCCGGTCCGCGATCTCGTCCGGTATCCCGATCAGGGTGAGGAACGCGGTGAGCGTGTCGTGCCGGTACTTGATGACCTCCGCTATCGCCTTTCCCTCGGGGGTCAGGGTGACACCCTCGTACCTCCGGTACACGATCATCTTCATCCGGTGCAGTTTCTGGACCATCTCGACGACACTGGGCGGCTGCACGCCCAGCTGCGCGGCAATATCCTTGGTCTTTGCGTAGCCCTTCTCCAGGGTGACGTTGAGGATCGCCTCAAGGTAATCCTCGGCTTTCCTGCTCAGCATCATGCTCCCGGAATGAATCGGCGTGCTGGAATAAAAATTTTTAGGATGTCCTAAATCGCCAGATTCACGGGTATAATACCAGACGGTCTGACCGGGCGGGTTTTCAGGTTTTGCTCATTTCCGAAAAAATTTTTGAAAACGGAAGGATCCAAACCATCTTCGGCCCGGGCTTATCCCTCCCTAATCCCGAACCGGGTACGTGGAACAACTATGCAGAAGACTGTACGAAAACAGAAACGCCGAACCAGCTGCCGAAGATTCACCCTTCCTGCCGGAAGAAGGGATATCGCATACCTGCAGAGCCCGCGAGGGGTTGCCCTGCCCATCCACCGGGAACCGGTGTACCTGCAGGGGAACGACGGGAGACTCGTCATCAGCACGGCGTGCACCGGCCGGGCTCCGCAGGCTCTCCCAACAGGCATCAGCGTCCCGGAGGCGGCATTGACCGGTCCCGAAGAGACGGGCGGGGCCTATCCGGCATCCTGTCCGGGGATCCGGATCGGGCCGGACGGGTACGTCCGGCTGGTGCCGGTTTCGGAAATCCCGTTCGTGGATTTCCCCGGGGACGATACGGACCGGGAAGAGGAGGAAGATGCGGTATCTCCCCGCGCCTGATTTCCGGAACCGGGACAGAGCGGCTCATCCGGCAGGAGGAGGCCTTCTCCGGAAAGGGCCGGCGGGAGCCCGAAAAATCCCGGTCCTCTACGTCGACGACGACCCGGCTCTTCTCGCCGTGATCCGGCTGATCCTGGAACGGACCGGGCTCATCTCGGTCACGGTCTGCGGATCGGGCAGGGAGGCGCTCGCCCTGATGGAACGGCGCAGGTTCGATGTCGTCGTCTCCGATTACGATATGCCGGAGATGGACGGCCTCGCGCTCCTCGCAAGGATACGGGCATCCGGAAACCGGGTCCCGTTCATCCTCTTCACCGGGCGGCAGCGCCGGGATCTTCCGGAAGACGGTCCCCGTGAGCCGGAGTTCACGTACGTAGGGAAATCCCCGGGAGGACCGGGATTTCCTGCCGAACTCCCGGCATGCGTATGCAGGCTCGCCAAGAGTTGCCCGTTCCCGGTATCCCGCCCGTGCCCCGCTCCCGTAACTCCGGTCCGCTCCACCGATTCCGGAGAACTTTCCCGGATGAACAGCAGGAGCCCGGTCTGTCCCATGTGATCGCTCCTGTCCGGACGACCCGCAAAGTTTGGTTTTCTGTTCCTTTTCCTAAGAAACTGCGGCACCGGGCCCCGGTTCCGAAACAGATTCGGGACGCCCTTATGCGAACCAAATTCCGCAAGTACTGATCATGTTCTTACCTGAGAAGCCCGTGGGAGAGAAGGTATCCCTTGCGGGAGCGGTGACCCTGGACCGCATCCCCCTTGCAGGGACCTGCCGGGTCGGGTCGGTTGTCGCACAGGGTGCCCTGAGAAAACGCCTGATGGAGATGGGGTTTGTCCCCGGGGCTCTCGTGGAAGTCGTCAGGGTAGCCCCCCTGGGCGATCCCATCGAGTACAAGATCAAGGGGTACCACCTGTCCCTGCGTGCCGCCGAAGCGAAACTGATCTCCGTTGTTCCGGAGGGGGTATAGGCGTGGCGGCGCTTCCTCTCGCCCAGGTCCCGCCCGGGACCGATGCCACGGTGGCCGAGCTCCGGGCCCAGGGCGGCATGCTCCGCAGGCTCCTTGCGCTCGGCCTGCACCCGGACTCGCAGGTGACGGTGGTCTGCATGGACCGGGGGCACCTCATCGTCTCGATCGCCGGGGCCCGGTATGCCCTCTCCCGGGGCATGGCCATGAAGATCCTCGTGACCCCCGCCGTAACGCCCGCAGGAGCTGGTGCCTGAATGCGGAAGAGTATCCGGGTGGCCCTCGCCGGGAACCCGAACGTCGGAAAGAGCACGCTCTTCAACGCGATCACCGGATCGCACCAGCACATCGGGAACTGGCCCGGGGTCACGGTCGAGAAGAAGAGCGGGTACGTGAAGAAGGGCGAGTACGACATCGAGATCGTCGACCTTCCCGGGACGTACAGCCTGAGCGCCTACTCCATCGATGAGGAGGTTGCCAGGAACTTCATCACGGACGAAAAACCGGATGTCGTCGTCCAGGTCATCGATGCAACGAACCTCGAACGGAACCTGTACCTCACGACCCAGCTCGCCGAGATCGGGGTTCCCCTGGTCATCGCCCTCAACCTTTCCGATATGGCCGAAAAACGGGGCGATGCCATCTCCCGGCAGAAGATGGAGGAGTACCTGGAGATCCCGGTCGTCCGGACGGTCGGGAGTACCGGGGACGGCGTGCAGGAGCTCCTGCATGCCGTCATCAACGAGGCGGAGACCTCCCCGCACCACGAGCACACCATCGGGTACGGGGATGCCATCGAAGCGATCATCGTGAAGATCGTGTCGGCGCTCGAAGCAGACGCCGCCCTGACCTCCCAATACCCGCCCCGCTGGCTTGCGGTCCGGCTGCTGGAAGGCGACCGGGCCGTCCGGGAGAAGGTGGACGCAGGTCCCGCAGGGGAAGCGGTCCGGGCTGTTCTTGCAGGGACCGATCCCGACGAACTCGAAGCCGAGATGGCGGACAGGCGGTACGGCCTCATCTCCGCGATCCTCCCGCAGATCTGCACGCTCTGCGTGAAGAAGATGAGCCCGTCCGATCTCATCGACCGGGTCGTGACGGACCGGTATCTCGGGATACCGATCTTCCTCGCGCTCATGTGGGGTGCGTTCCAGCTCACGTTCGCGGTCGCAACCCCGTTTATGGCAGGAATCGAGGCCCTGATGGGGTACTTCTCGTCCGTTGTGGCAGTGAGCGGTCTGCCGGAATGGCTGATCTCGTTCCTGGACGGCGGGCTGATAGGCGGCGTCGGGACGGTGCTCATCTTCGTGCCGAACATCTTCATCCTGATGCTCATCCTCGCGGTCCTGGAGGATACCGGGTACCTTGCCCGGGCCGCGTTCGTGATGGACCGGCTGATGTACGCGATCGGCCTTCCGGGGAAATCTTTTATCCCGATGCTGATCGGGTTCGGCTGCAACGTCCCCGGGATCATGGCGACCCGGACCATCGAGGATCCCAAAGACCGGCTCATCACGATCCTGGTCAACCCTTTCATCTCCTGCGGGGCACGCCTGCCGGTGTACGTCCTCTTTGCCGGGATCTTCTTCCCGGAGAACGCAGGGACCGTGATCTTCGGGCTCTATGTGCTCGGTATCGCGGTAGCCATCGGGTCCGCGAAACTCTTCCGGAGCACGATCCTGCCCGGGAACCCGGCGCCGTTCCTGATGGAGATGCCGCCGTACCGGCTCCCGACCGTCCCGACCGCCCTCCTGCACATGTGGGACCGGGGGTCGATGTACCTCAGGAAAGCGGGAGGCGTCATCTTCGGTATCGCGGTCGTCGTGTGGGCGCTCGCGTCCCTGCCGCTCGGCGTGGAATACGGGAGTGCCGAGAGTCTTGCAGGCATGATCGGCCATGCCATCCAGCCGCTGGTCGCGCCGCTCGGCTTTGACTGGAAGATAGCGGTCGCGCTCCTCTTCGGGTTCCTGGCTAAGGAAGTCGTGATCGGCTCGCTCGGCGTGCTGTACGGGGCAGGGGAAGATGGCGGGGCGCTCGAAGGCGCCATTCTGGCGGACCCGATGTTCGGTCCCGTGACCGCACTCACCCTGATGGTGTTCGTGCTGCTTTACCTGCCCTGCATGGTCACGATGGCCGTGATCAAAAAAGAGACCGGGTCCTGGAAATGGACAGCCTTCTCGGTGCTCTATGGCCTCGTCATCGCGTACGCGGTAGCGTTTATCGTGGCGCAGGCGGGGCGGCTTCTCACCGGAGGTATCTGAAATGGCATTCACGGGAAAAATTGCATTCTGCGGGATCTTCGGGATCCTGTACCTTGCCTTCGGGCTCGTCCAGATCGCAGCGTCGGTTGTGCCAGTGGTGGCAGAAGCTGCCGGGCAGTTGCAGATCCCTGCCGACCCGGCTGCCGGGTTTGCCCTCATGGTCACGGGAGCCGTCTTTTTGAGCGGCGCCGTGAAGATGCAGAAGGGTATCCCGGAAGGGCCGGCGTTCCTGTACGTCGGGATCCTGCTCGGTCTCGCGTTCGGCCTGATTGCGTTCCTGGCTTCGGGGGCGCAGGCAGTCGAAACCGTGTTCTTCGGGGAAGAGGGAACCGTCTGGCAGGCGGGAACGATGCTGGTCCCGATGTTCTGGCTCGCGTTCGGTGCGGTCGCCGGGTTCCTTGCCTGGGGCAGGGAGTTCACCCGGGGGATGGATACCGTATCGTAGGAGGACTGCCGGGTGATACTTCGCGATATCGCAGAACTGATGGCCGCAGGGGGGACGACCCCTGCGGAGATTGCCGCCAGGCTCCGGCTCACCCCGGACCAGCTCGCGGACCGGCTCGCCCTGATGGAGCGCCAGGGATATCTGGAGCGGGAGCCTGAATGCAGCCCTGACGGGGAGACGGGATGCGGATGCTGCCACTGTTCTTCCCGGTGCCGGGAGGCAGGGAGCGGTTCTTCCCCCCTGCCGGCCCGGTACGTGCTGACCGGGAAGGGCCGGAAGCTCGCGGCCGGTGCCGCACCGGTCCCCTGATACCGGTTTTCTTTTCTGAGTTCATTCATTCCGGCATTTTTTTCGTGACCGTACGGTGTCGGTTTTTTTAAGATTCCCTGTTTTTACCGAACGTGTTACCGGGATATCTCCCGTGGCGTCCCTGCAGGGAACTGCTCCAGGATTTTACGGGAACGGGATGTCGCAGGGAAGGAGAGTATTACAACGAACACTATCCGGCCGTGCCGGAAGAACCAGCAGAAAAGAGTACCGGATGACCCGTGGCAACGGTCCCGGTATAGCAGGGGTGACGTCGGTATCGGTCACCGGAGGCGATGGAAGCTGTGGCTGTACAGGATCAGGTGCATGGCGGCACCCGGGCCTGTACTTCCCCGGAGCGACGGAAGTCCGCCCGTTCCCCAACAAACGGGACTTCCGGCTCCGGTTTTGCGTGGCAGCACGGGTTCCGGCAGGAACAGGTCCCCCCGGAACAGGTGCAGGTGCGTGAGGTCTTCATGGATTATGCTCCGTGCAGGGAGCTGCCCGTTTCCGGACAGTCCCGGCACATATACTCCTCTCCCGTTAGGTCGTGATGAAGGAGGTACGAAGAAGATGCGGTTTTGTTTGGGTTCCCGAAACCTCCCGACAAGCGGCACCGGGTTTTCCTGCAGGTAACTCCGGACCCGGGAAAAAAACCCGGGAAAATTTTCCAGTTTCCCGCCGTTTATAACCCCCTGCGGGGGAGTAGATACCTGGAACAGGAGGTTATGGTTTATGGAGAGAGATTCCGGTTCTGAGAGGATCCCCGGCACCGGGCACGTTCCGGCCGGGGGACAGGCAAACGGCGACTGCAACGGTCCCGGCTCCGGAGGCCGGCGTCCGCTTTCCATCCTCTACGTAGATGACAACCCGGGCCTGCTCGCGGTCATCCGGATTATCCTGGAACAGGCAGGGCATATGGTGGTCGCAACCTGCAGTTCGGGCGCCTGCGCACTCGCACTCCTGGAACGGCAGGCGTTCGATGCGGTGATCTCCGATTACGACATGCCGGAAATGAACGGGCTCGCAGTCCTCAAACGCATCCGTGCGTCCGGAAACCAGGTCCCGTTCATTCTCTTTACCCTGTACGGGCGCGAGGAGATCCCGGGGACCTGTCTCGAATCCCTGCGGGGAACCTATCTTAAAAAATGTGTAAACCCGCCGGAACTGATCCCGGAAGTGGAGAAGCGGGTCTTCCAGCTGACCGGACGGGGGACCCCGCGGCCTTCCTGAGGAGGCCGACTCCCGCGTGCGGGCAGCGAGATGGCCGGTTGCCCCCCTTTTCACCGGAAGGTCAGCACCTCTCTCTCCGGCCGGGAATATGGCACGGGGGGGCGGACAACCCCGGAGGGGGGGTGGGGGGGTGCCTCCTGAAAACCGGATACCCCCCCTGGCCCCCCTCAGGGGGTCCCGCACTTTGGGGAGAGGGGGTACCCTGGCCGGGCCGGAAGAGGGGGGGACCCCCTCCGTTTCCCGGAACCGGAAGTCGGCGTACCGTCTGAACTCCAGCGGAAACACAGGAGTTTCATCTGAACTTTTCCGGACCGGTGCGGGGGGTCGGGAGGGGTCGCGGACTTTTTGGGGAGGGGGGTGCCTGCCTGCGCTGGGACAGAGGGGTCCCCCTCCGTTTTCCCGGAACCGGGAATCGTCGTACCGTCGGAACTCCAGGGGAAACACAGGAGTTTCATCTGAACTTTTCCGGACCGGTACGGGGGGTCGGGAGGGGTCGTACGAAATCCGGTGCGACCCCCTGAGGGGTCCGGGGGTCGCGGACTTTTTGGGGAGGGGGGTGCAGTGGACATGGTAATGTTGGATCTGAAGATTATGTGCCAACCAGAGGGTTCCAGGTTGCGGGGTAAAAAGATCCTGTCCTTTTAATAAACACCTGTCATTGGAATGCCCAGCATTCTCGATAATCTTTAACTCATTCTTTTAAAGGGAAAACGAGTTACTCCAAAGAAAGAAGGGCATCTGTTATACCTTAGTTATCGGTGTTCTTTTCTAGATAGGAAATCTTTCATGCAAGATGAGAAATCAATCTGATCTTTGGGAAATTGCATACAATTTTACAAGAATGCCAATTATCACAATAACAATAATACCGATTGAAGTCCCTACAGCATCAGGATAACTAGTCAATATCGCAGGAGCGAATAGATAAAGGCCAACAGCGGCACCAATACAATACGTTATTGCATATGGAGCCTTTCCAAAACCGATAAAGAAACTCTCAACCATGTTCATGAGAAAAAACAAAAAAATTGTTAACGGGATAAAATAAGGGATATTTTGGGATGATTGAGGTAATGAGTTTTGAACCAAAATGGTAACAGACAACATTATTGAAGCAATCCACTCAAGAAGAGGGGCCACCAATCCCTCAATAAAACCGGCAATTAATTCTTGAAATAAATCCATTAATTCTGATAAAATTTTTAAATAATTAAATTTTCTTTTTATTTTTCTTGTTTTAGACAGAATCGGGATACAACATGTTAACACACCATCCTATTCATATGAGGGATGGGGGAATGGTGGCTCTTTACTGTTTGGAACAGGGTAAAGGAAGTATATGACTGAAAAGCAAAGGAACACTAATTGTTGACCTATTTAATCTCAAAGGACCCCCAATAGAAACGTTGATTGTTTCATTTTCTTTAATTAAAAATTTACCATAATTAGTTTGAATCGTGAGAAATGTGGAAACGTAAGTCCGATAAATATAGGTTTTTTCGGATCCTAGATGAATCTGAACTTTACAAGGTAAATACGAACAATTTTGCGTATTAACCCAAGTGTAAGATTCATGACCATCCTCAGTGATAATGAGATAATTCACTTTTTCATTCAGGCTTATTTCGACAGTTCCTACTTTTGTATAGGAAGCGGTTCTGTCCTCTTCATAACCATCCGGAGTAATGTTGGACACTAATACTTTACTAAAATTCCATCCCAATTTTTTTTCAAACGAGAGCGTGTCATTACTATACCAATCATTTTGATTACTCAAATTCCCATTTCGAGCATGGTACATATCAGGATCAAAATAATACCATTCGTCATTTAGGTATATTTCCGTCCAAGCATGATTGGGATCAGAGGAATAAACAACCCTACTCACAAAACCGGATTGATTTGATACATTTGCAAAAAGTGTTGCCAACTCTCCGCAAGCTCCAGTTTTGTAATATGCAATCCAGTAGGGATTATGAGATAAATTTCCAGACATCGCTCGAATAGCGCCGCGTTTATCATAACCAAATCCTCTGCAATTATTATTTAAGAATTTATGATTCCTGCCTATACCCGAACCACATTCATCTTCATAAAAAAAACCTTGGGTATCGGACCAATAAGGATCTGTAAAATTTGATACAACAAAATCAGCAATATTATTCAATTTCTCATCAACTGAGGAAATTGGGCATACTTTTTCAACTATGTAATTAATTTTTTCAGCCCCATCTCGTTGAATGTAATTTTCATACATCAGAAAGAATAACTCATTATTTTTTTTTGCAAGCTCCTGCTCTTGAAGAGATATTACCATTACGGCAAAAATAAAACCGAGAAGAAAAGCAAGAGCAATGCAAACACAACATAACGCCGATGAATTTTTTGGAGACTTAAATTGAACAGATCTCGGCCTTGTAGAAATCCCGAAACCTGAAAAGAACAAAAAAGAAATCATCCATCGTGAGATGTTATAAAGGATAACTTTGATTTTGATTTCCTTAACCTGAAGTCTGTAAAGTCGAGCCTTGAGAGATT